>Ga0075932_101_pt1 | contig 33753 bp, 31 predicted proteins | sample RifGroA2_FD_67912 | JGI IMG/M metagenome (GOLD analysis project Ga0075932, IMG submission 67912) | Parcubacteria (Yanofskybacteria) bacterium GW2011_GWA2_41_22
AGGGGAAGGAAATCTTGATATGAGGGTTGATATCTAAACGGCTCAACGGCAATTGCCGTTGAGCCGTTTAGATTATCCAAATTTTTGCTTGTGAAAAAACAACTCTGCCCTTATGAAGCCTCCGGAACCGACCCGATTGGTGGTTTTTGATATAATAACTTCTTCTTTATCAAAAACAGGGGCGTTAAAGGCGAAGGTTCACGCCGAGGAACTTCGGCGGGAATCGCCTCAGCGAGGACAAGCGAGGCCGCCGCTGGAGCGGCCGAAGCGGGCTGAAGAAGGGCGGGGTTGTTTTGGAACTTAAAAGCGAAAAGATTCATATACTTGCGTGAAGAGATTCCCTCCCCCTACACTGGACATAGGGGAAGTGGGACTCTCTTGCGTGAAGAGAGAAACGAGTGGAGAGTGAAACAGTTATTAAGCAAAAACATGCTATAATTATCCCGTGAATATAATCAGAAAAATTGAGGAAATTTTATTTTATTTTCTGCTTTTTGCCGTTCCGTTTCAGACACGGAAGATTTTATGGCAGGAGAATTGGTATTTTAATGAATGGCAGACAATATCACTTTATCTTACTGATTTAATTTTTCTTGTCTTATTTGTATTCTGGATTTTATTTTATTTTAGCGAGCGAGGAGCAAAATGGAAATTCTTATTTACATTTTGTCCGAGCGAAGCTAAAAGGGGTGAATACTCCGCCGCTCTGCGGCGGTATTTCCAATTTCCAAATTTCCAAATTTTTTCAGTCAGATTTTTTCCTCACAATCTTTCTTGTCGTAGCGGCAATATCAATTAAAAATTCAAGCAGTCCGATTGTAAGTTTTTTTCAGTTCTTAAAACTTTTTGAGTTTATTTTATTTTATTTTTACATCAAAAGCTACGCTTTTTACCGGTTCAGTTTCTCCAAAACCCTTTTGGCTCTTTTTGCCGGTGGTATTTTCCAATCGGTCATTGCCATAGGGCAATTTATTAAACAATCCGATTTGGGTTTAAGAATTTTGGGTGAGAGCGTGCTTATGCCGTCGCTAAGTGGCGTGGCTTCTTTTTTCAATTCTGCCGGCGAAAAAATTATCCGCGCTTACGGCACGACTCCTCACCCCAATATTTTGGCGGCTTATCTGTTTCTTTCGATTTTTGCTTTCTATTTCTTGTTTTTATATAAAAAAGATCAAAACGAAGAATCTATAATTCCTTGGGGTCTTCCTTTGGTTTTTTATTTTCTAATGCTTTTTGGATTGTTTTTCTCTTTTTCCCGAACTGTCGTTTTTTTATGGGCGGCTGGATTTACGGCACAAGCGGCGCTGATATGGCTTAAAAAAGATTTTAGAACCAAGTTTTGGAGGAAATCGCTTGTGCGGCGGCGACTTATTTTAATTTTAATCGTGACCATTGCTGCAATGGGAATCTTTGCAACCATTTATTGGCCGGAAGTGGCAAGTCGTTCCAAACTTTCGTCTGATGATGAAGCGGTGCAATTGAGGATATTTTATGGAAAGGAATCGCTAAAGTCGGGTCTGAATTTGTTTGGTTCAGGCGTGGGCAATTTCGTGAACTGGTTTATGAAAATAGACCCCAATCTGCCGCGCTATCTTTATCAGCCGGTCCACAACATTTATCTTTTGATTTATTCCGAGATCGGCATATTGGGATTGGCATCGTTTGTCTTGTTTTTAATATTTTTAATCAAAGATTTTGTAAAAAAAACCGGAATGAAAGAACTTTATCACTATTCGTTTTTGTTGTTTTTTCTTTCAGTTTTAATTATTGGTTTCTTTGACCATTTTCTTTTTACAATCCAGCAGGGGAGATTTATTTTTTGGATGATAGCGGCTTTGATTGCTAGTTTCCAAAACAGAGCTTAACCTTTCGGCATTGCTTTTGCATTTTTTTAATATTTTGTATTATTAACATCATGATTGAAAAACAAAATGACAACAGAACTGAATTACTGAAACAAATCCGGGACGAAGTGATTAATTTTAAAGAATCTCCGCTTTACCAAGAAAGAATAAAAAATAAAGTATTTCCTGTTATTGGTGAGGGCAGCCACTGTGCCAAGATTATGTTTGTGGGCGAAGCTCCGGGCAGGAACGAAGCTCAAACAGGCCGGCCCTTTTGCGGCGCGGCCGGCAAAATTCTTGACGAACTGCTTGCCTCGGCGGGCATAAAAAGAGAGGATGTTTATATAACAAATATCGTGAAAGATCGTCCGCCGTTTAATCGGGACCCTCTGCCGGAAGAAATAGACGCTTACGGACCGTTTCTTGACCGCCAAATAAAAATAATTAAACCGGAAATTATTGTTTCGTTGGGCAGGTTTGCGATGGGCTATATTATGAAAAAGTTTAATTTAGAACTTGATTCAATCAGCCGTTTGCACGGTAAAGCGTTTGATGCTGAAACGGCTTATGGTAAAATTAAAGTTATTCCGCTTTATCATCCCGCAGTCGCGGTTTATAACAATGGCGCCAAAGGCGAGTTAATCAAAGATTTTCAAATTCTGCGAGATTTTCAATGGAACACTTATTAAATTTTTTTCAGGACAATTTCCCGGCGCTTATTGACCATAAGTACCTTTTTTTATTTTTGGGAGGCGCTGTTGAGGGATTAAATACCATGGTCTTGGGCGGATTTTTAGCTTCCGTCGGAAGCGTTGCTCTGTTTCCCGTTTTTGTTATTTTTGTGGCCGGTTATACCGTAAACGGTTATATTTGGTATTTGGTCGGTTATATCGCCGGAGCCAAGCCGATTGATAAATGGGGCCGCAAAGATCCCAAAAGCCGCCGGATAATTGAAAAAGTGGAAGAATATTTTACCAAATATAGCGGGCGGGCCATAGTTTTTACCAAATTTACATTTTCATTGACCATTGCGACGCTGATTATGGCTGGGTCGCTCAAATATAATTTAAAGAAATTCAGCTGGTTTAATTTTCTCGGTTCCATCGGCTGGGTTATCGTTACGATGTTTATCGGTTATTTTTTCGGAGAAAGCTACAAGTTCTTTCTTGTTTATTTAAAAAACATCACTTATTTCATCGTATTTTTGGGAGGAGCGATAACGCTCATGTATCTTTTAAAATTATTTTTTAAATCAACATTTGTGCGAACGCTTTTTTTAAGCGAAAAAATCAAGGAGTTCAGCGAGAAAATCAAAGACGGGTTTGATAAATTTTTGTCGGATCGTTGAGGGGCTGTGGACAGGGTAGTAGAAGTTCGGCCACCGCCGAAGGCGGTAATATAAAGAAGCCGAACTTTCACTACCCTGTGGATTGTTTTATTTGACCGTTTGTGGTAATATTAAGGCACATATGAATACTAAGAAAATTGCTTATTTTCTCATCATTTCCATGTTAATTGGAGCGGGGCGTTTTGCCTATGCTTCCCAGGAAGACAATCGTTATTTAGTTAAAACTACCGCCGGTTTTTGGAAAAAATCCTTTGGCGTAAGGCATAATTTTGACAACGGCTTTACGGCTGATTTGTCCGATTTTCAGCTTAAATTAGCCAAAATTTTTAATGTGGAAGTTGAGCCGGTTAAAAAATTAAGCATTTTACCCGCAGAAGCCGAGCAGTCTGTATCTAAGGGTAAACCCGCAATGCCAAGGCAAACTCCGTCAGAAACTATTCCTTGGGGAGTAAAGACAATTTATAATGACCCGATATTAATTCAACCTTCCGGCGGTGTAGGCGTTAAAGTCGCTGTTCTTGATACGGGTGTTTTAAAATCTCATCCTGATTTAAAAAACAGAATAATCGGCTGTAAAGATTTTACAAGTGCGAAAGTTCCGCTGATTGACGGCAAGTGCGAAGACAAAAACGGCCACGGCACTCATGTAGCCGGTATTATCGCGGCTGATGGCGGAGACGACGGTTTGGGAATTTATGGAATTGCGCCAGAAGCGGAAGTTTTGGCGTATAAAGTGTGCGGTAATAACGGTTCTTGCTGGGCTGACGATATTGCGGTTGCCTTGCGGAATGCCGCCGATAACGGCGTCCAGATAGTTAATTTAAGCTTGGGTTCTGACACGCCAAGCCAACTTATCACAGATGCTATTTTATACGCAGTCAGTAAGAATGTTTTGGTGGTTGCCGCGGCGGGCAATGACGGCCCCTATGTCGGCAGTATTGATTATCCCGGAGCCAGTGTTGATGTTATAGGCGTTGGAGCCATAGATATCAATATGAATATTACCGACTGGAGTTCAAGGGGCATTAATTCCTTAACAGTGCCTTATATAACGGAGGAGGGCGATATAGAATTTGCCGCGCCGGGCGTAAATATAGAATCAACTTGGAAAGACAGCGGTTATGCGATTATGTCGGGCACTTCCATGGCTACGCCACATGTTGCCGGCTTAGCCGCCAAATTGTGGCAAGCAGACGCTTTATCAAACGCCGCTTCGGCCACCCGCGATATTCTTCACAAACATTCCATTGACCTTCTGCCTCTTCTTGATGATGACGCTTCAGGGTGGGGATTGCCGAGGATGTAAGTTTCAAGTCCCAAATGAGCCGCTTGTGCGGCTTTTTGGTTTTTTGATATAATTATAGTATGAAAATAAATCATGTTATAAAAACATTAGTTATCTCTGATTTTTTTACTAATGCCGGTTTCAGTGTTTTTGCTCCGGTATTTGCGATATTCGTCACTAAACAAATTGAAAACGGTTCTTTGGAAATTATCGGTTTTGCGGCCGCAATTTTTCAAATTGTTAAATCGGTTCTTCAAATACCGATATCAAGATTTTTAGATAAAGATCATGGCGAGTTTGATGATTTTTATTCCATGATTATCGGAGGTTTGCTGATTGCTTCGGTGCCGTTTTTATATTTATTTGCTTCCAAACCGATGCATATTTATATAATTCAAGGCATTTACGGCGCAGGAGCGGCTTTTGCCATTCCACCGTGGTATGCCATATTTTCCCGCCACATTGATAAGCTGAAAGAAAATGTGGAATGGTCTTTGGATTCAATATCAATCGGCGCGGGAGCGGCGATCATGGCCGCCCTGGGAGGAGTTTTAGCGCAAAAATTCGGATTTAATTTTGTGTTTATTTTGGGCGGAGCTTTTGTTATTTTTGGCGTCGCCCAGCAGTTTAGGATATACAGAGACTTGAGAATCAAAGTCGGTCATGGCCAGGTTAAACCGCAATTGGACAAAACTCCCGGCAATTAATATCTCGTTAGTTATTTGCCGATAGAATTATGAATCAGGAACTTGTTAAAATTTTGCGTGAGATATCCGTGCTTCTTGAAATCAAAGGAGTTGAGTTTAAGCCTCAAGCATATGAAAAAGTTGCCCATTCCATTGAAATGCTTGAAGAAGATGTAAAGGAAATTTATAAAAAGGGTGGTATTGAAGCCCTTGAAAAAATTTCCGGTGTCGGCAGGGGAATCGCCGAGAAAATAGAGGAATACATAAAAGAGCATCGCATCAAAGATTACCTATCGTTGAAAAAAGAACTTCCAGTTGATATTGACGGACTTTCGGTCGTTGAGGGCGTCGGTCCCAAAATGATTCTCAAATTGTATGAGGAATTGAAAATAAAAACCCGCGATCAGCTGGAGAAAGCGGCAAGAGCCGGAAAATTAAAATCCATTGAAGGGTTTGGACAAAAAACCGAGGAAAATATTTTAAGAAGCATTGATTTTCTAAAAAAAGAGCATGGTCGGTTTATTTTAGGTTTTGTAATGCCGGAAGTGCGTGCTATCGTTGAAAAAATAAAAAAGGTGGATGGGGTGGAAAAAGCCGAGTTTGCCGGTTCCATCAGAAGAATGCAGGAAACAGTAGGTGATTTGGATATTTTAGTTATTTCTAAAAAACCATCGGCAGTGATGGATTTTTTTGTTTCTATGTCGGAAGTTGAAGCGGTTTATGCGAAAGGTGATACCAAATCATCAATAAGATTAAAACTTGGTATGGACGCCGATCTAAGGGTTTTGCCGCCGGAATCATTCGGGGCGGCTTTGCAATATTTTACTGGTGATAAATATCACAATATTGAACTTCGTCAAATTGCGATCAAGCAAGGATACAAACTAAATGAGTATGGTTTATATAAGGATAAAAAAATAATGGCTGGCCAAACGGAAGAAGAGATATATCAAAAACTTGGATTTGCCTGGATGCCGCCGGAGTTACGCGCCAATAGAGGAGAACTTGAAGCCGCCCGCGAAAACAAACTGCCGAAACTTATTGAGTACAGCGACTTAGTTGGCGATTTACAGGTTCAAACCGATTGGACGGATGGCGATAATTCCATCAAAGAAATGGCTGAAGCCGCCCAAAAAATAGGTCTTAAATATATCTGCATAACTGACCATACCAAAACGCTGGCTATGACCGGCGGGAGCGATGAAAAGAAATTATTGCGCCAAATGGCCGCGATTGATGAAGTCAATCGCGAGTTTCAAGGTCCGGGGTTTAAAGTTCTTAAGGGCGCGGAGGTAAATATAATGAAGGACGGGACATTGGATATTGACGACGAAACATTGGCCAAGCTGGATGTGGTGGGCGTGTCGGTCCATTCCAATTTTAATATGTCCGAAAAAGATATGACAGCGAGAATTATTCGGGCGATGGAAAATCCCAATGTTGATATACTTTTTCATCCTACCGGCAGAGTAATCAAAAGACGCGAAGCTTACAAGGTTGATATGGATGAACTCCTCAAGACCGCAAAGCGTACTAAGACAGTGATGGAAATAGACGCATTTCCCGATCGACTTGATCTGAAAGATGAATATATCAGAAAAGCGGTTGAAACGGGCGTAAAATTAGCCATTGATTCAGATGCCCATTCCGCATCTCATTTTCAATATTTGGAATACGGCATTGCCCAGGCCCGCCGCGGCTGGGCCGAGAAAAAAGATATTATCAACACAAAAGATTTGGAAGATATGTTGAAATTGTTAAAATAGAATCAAATGGCTTATCGTATTTTATTAACTGGCGGGGGTTCCGGCGGACATGTTTTTCCTTTGATTGCTGTAGCCAATGCCTTGAAAGAAAAAGCCCAACAGAATGGACAAGAGTTAGAATTGCTTATTCTCGGCGACGGTCGGTTCATAGAAAAAGCGGCTATTGATAGCAGTATCCCCTTTAAAAGAATTTTAACCGGTAAATTAAGAAGGTATTTTAGTTTGCTTACGATTATTGATATTTTTAAAATTCCAATTGGTTTTTTCCAGTCGCTTTGGCACATGTTTTGGTTTATGCCGGATGTTATTTTTGCCAAAGGCGGATATGCTTCTTTAGCGCCGTCAATCATCGGCCGGTCTTATTTCATTCCTCTTTTTATCCATGAATCCGATTCTATTCCCGGTTTAGCCAATAGAATTTTAGGCAAATTGGCCAAGACGGTTTTCATATCTTTCCAATCGGCGGAAAAATATTTTAAAGCCGGTAAAACCGTATTAATCGGCAATCCGTTGAGAAAAGAGCTTATCGGACAGAACAAAGAAAAAGCTATAGAGGCGTTTCAATTAAATCCCGGTAACAAAACTATCCTTGTTTTGGGGGGCAGCCAAGGCGCCCAAAAAATAAATGATATTATTCTGCAGTCCTTGGTCTTGGTAGTTAAGAAATTCCAGCTTATCCACTTGGCTTATGCCGCCGCCGATATATTGATTTCCCGCTCCGGCGGCGGTTCAATTTTTGAAATAGCCGCCGCCAGCAAGCCGGTCATTCTTATTCCGATAACCGATTCAAGCGCCGATCATCAACTGGCAAACGCAAGAGAATTTTCCCGATTCGGCGCTGTTGTCTTGGAGGAACAAAATCTAACTCCCCATATTTTAATTAATCAGATTGAATCGTTGCTGAACGAAGGAAATTATGCCAAAATAAGCGCAAATATTAAAACTTTTGCAAAAATAGATGCCGCCGATAAAATTGCGGATACACTAATAACTAATAACTGATAACTTCTATGTTTCAATTAATTTTAGGCATTACAATAGCGGCTTTGGCTTTATTTTATTTGTATTTGAGGAAATCATTAAAAAAAGAAAATCCGCTCGCGGTAAGCGCGCCTAATCCTCCCGCGGTTTCCGAAGATGTTAATTTGCCCGCAGTTTCGGAAGACATAAATTTACCCATCTTAAAATAGTTATAAAGTTCTTAATGTTTATAATGTTTTTAAAGAAATTTTCTTTATGAACTTTATAACTTTACGAACTTCTGTTGGCTATGTGGTCAGTTATCGGCCATTCAAAACAAAAAGCTTATTTTGAAGCCGTCTTGAGAAACGGCAGTTTGGGGCATGCCTATTTGTTTTCCGGTTCAGAAATGATTGGGAAAAAGAAATTTGCCGCGGATTTATTTAAAATTATAAACGGCAGAGACGCCACCGAAAATAACCCGGATTTTAAACTTATATTTCCGCGCATTCTTGAAGGCGAAACCAAGATTTACATAGACGATGTGAGAGAGATTAAGTCCTTTTTGTCCTTGAAACCGTTTTATGGGCCATATAAATTCGTCATTATTAATAATGCCGACAGGATGACCGATGATGCCTCAAACGCGATCCTGAAAACACTGGAAGAACCGGCGGCGCATTCAATTCTTATTTTGATAACCGCAAGGCCTAAATTTTTACTGCCCACCATTTTGTCGCGCTGTGAAACCGTAAGATTCTTGCCCCAGCAGGAACGGGAAATGGCCGATTTTATCAAACACGACAACCGCAAACTTTCGGTGGAAGATTTGGCTTTTGTATTGAAACTTGCCAATGGGCGGCTGGGATGGGCGATCAGCGCCTTAAAAGCCGGAAGCTTGGATGTCATGAAAAGATCCGTTGATGATTTTCAGCAAATATTAAAACAAGGCGTTTTTGAAAAAATGCAGTTTGCCAAAAAAGTTTACGAGAACGGTGATTATGTAAGCCTGGCTGGTCAGTGGCTTAATTGGGCTTATTCATTCGGCGCCGACGATGAAAAACTTTTTAAGAGTTTGCTCCAATTAAATCGTCTCTTATCCCAACCCCAATTCAATCATCGCCTGGTGCTGGAAAATTTCTTGGTTAATATATAATTACTCCACCCCCTCCCTCTATTCATCAATTAACCAAAAGACCAAAAAATTTGCGCTTTTATCCATTATTGGTTATACTGGTGATTAATTCGTTGTTTGTCAAAAAGGAGATTAATTGTGGATAAGAAAAATAAAAATATCAAATCTGAAAACCGGCAGAGAGATGAAAAGATGAAAAAGTTTATCCGTTTGCTGAAGGCATTCGTCAAAGATTACGGATTGACAAAGGATGATACACTGAAGCTTTTGAAGGGCTTAATGGATGTCTATGTTAAAATAGAACAAAGACGGGTTCAAAGGATTGCGGACCAAATAGCGAAGGAAGTTGCAAGAAAAGTTGAACAATGGCCGGTTTGGATGCTATGCGACAGAGCAATAACCTCCCAAATTAAGACCCAACGCAAACAAAAAACCTAATATCCCGAAAGGGATATTTTTCTTATTTTAATATTTATGATAATCTGTAATTATGGCTTACAAAGACCTGATAAATCAGCGGAAAAAAGATTTTGAAGCAGTGTTTGAATTTGCCAAAAATGAAGCGGCGGGCATCAGAACCGGCCGGGCAAGTTCGTCACTGGTTGAGGATATTCGGGTTGATTATCTCGGTTCGCGGTTAAGAATCAAAGAATTGGCGACGATCAATATTCCCGAACCGAGAGCAATTTTAATTCAGCCGTGGGATAAGGGAGCGATTCCGGCGATAGAAAAGGGGATTAAGGACAGTTCTTTGGGTTTAACCCCAGTTGTTGATTCCAACGGCATCAGATTAAATTTGCCAATGCTTACGGCGGAAAGAAGACAGGAATTCATTAAGCTGTTAAAGCAAAAAATGGAAGAATCCCGCATAAAAATGCGGCAAATCAGGGAAGATATTCTGAAAAAAGTGCAGAACGAAGTCCGCGAGAAAAAAGCCGCCGAAGACGATTTATTCAGAGCAAAAGAAGAATTGCAAAAAATTATTGATAATTTTAATAAAAAAATAGATGATCTGTTTACAAAGAAAGAACAAGAATTAACAACCTCATAATGTTTACTGCGATTATTTTTTTAGTTGTCATAAGCGTTCTAATTTTTGTCCATGAGTTTGGGCATTTTGTTTTTGCCAAAAGAGCGGGCATGAGAGTGGAAGAATTTGGGTTCGGTTTTCCTCCGAGGTTATTTGGTGTTAAAAAGGGAGAAACTGTTTACTCTATAAATCTGATTCCCTTTGGCGGGTTTGTCAAAATTCTTGGAGAAGAAGGAGGACATGCCGGCGAGCCGGGAAGTTTCTCCGCAAAATCAATTTGGACTCGCCTTTCCGTCGTGGTGGCTGGAGTAATGATGAATTTTTTGCTGGCTGTTTTTCTCTTGATGCTTGGTAATTTTTTAGGATTAAGAATCGGTTTAGTTGATGATAATCTGTCGGCTAACGCCAAAAACAAGCAGATCCAGATAATTCAAATTGCCGAAAACAGTCCGGCCCAAATAGCCGATTTGCGGTTATTAGATGAAATTGTCGGATTCAAAAAAGAAAATTCGGTTATATATGTCTCCGCTACCAAAGAAGTCCAGGATTTTGTTCGCGAGAATGCGGGGGTAAAATCGGTGATATTGATAAAGCGGGCGGGACAACCGTTGGAAAAAGAAATCTTGCCCCGAAAAAATCCGCCCGAAGGACAGGGGGCTTTGGGGATATCATTGGCGTTGACTGGCGTGGTGTCTTATCCATGGTATGAGTCGGTTTGGCGGGGTGTGTATGACGCGGTAATTTTGACCATTAACACTATTCTTGGTTACTGGATGTTGATAAAAACTCTGCTTATCAAAGGCAAACTTATGGCTGATGTTTCCGGTCCGATAGGCATCGCCACTATGACCGGACAAGCGGCAAGAATCGGCCTTAATTATCTTATTCAATTTGTGGCAATGATTTCCGTCAATCTTGCGGTTTTAAACATCATTCCTTTTCCGGCGCTGGACGGGGGAAGAGCCGTTACTCTTATCATAGAAAAGATAAAGGGCTCGCCCATCAACCGCAAAGTTGAAAATATGGTAAATACCGCCGGATTCGCCCTTTTGATAGTCCTAATGATATATGTGACGGTAAAAGATTTAATCAGAATATTTTAAGCTTCAAAAAATCCGTATCCGAAAAAAAATGTGCCGAAGAGGGGTTTTATAAAAGTAATGAAATTATCCCAACTTTTTACCAAAACCATAAAGGAAGTTCCAGCCGATGAGGTGGCCAAAAACGCCCAGCTTTTGATTCGCGGCGGTTTTATATACAAAAATTCAGCGGGTATTTATTCATTCTTGCCTTTGGGTTGGCGGGTAATGCAAAAGATTTTTAAAATTATTCGCGAAGAAATGGATGAAATTGGCGGACAGGAAATGTTTATGCCGGCGATGGTTGAAAAAAAATATCTTGAAGCAACTAATCGCTGGAATTTGGATGTAGGTTTTGATGTTATTACCAAAAAAAATCCTGAAGCCGATTCGACGGGCTCACGGCAAGCCGGGTTCGCTCTTGGCTGGACTCACGAAGAAGTTCTTTCGGCGATTGTTTCAAAATATGTCAGTTCTTACAAAGATTTACCCTTTTCGGCTTACCAGATTCAGACTAAATTCCGAAATGAAGCGCGAGCCAAGTCCGGCCTTTTGCGAGGCAAGGAATTTATGATGAAAGATTTATACAGTTTTCATGCCGACGAAAATGATTTGTTTAAATTTTATGAAAAGGTGAAAGGATCGTATATGAAGATTTTTGACCGTTGCCATTTACGGGCAATTTATACCATGGCGGGAGGCGGAGCTTTTACCATCAGCAATACGCACGAGTTTCAAATTATTTCCGATGTTGGCGAGGATACTATCTTAATTTGTTCTCAATGCGAATATGCGGAGAATATTGAGGTAACCCAACTAAAAGAAGGCGCAAAATGCCCAAAATGCGACGGCGGCGGTATGTTTGAAACGAAGGCGATTGAAGCGGGTAATATTTTTCCATTGGGAACCAAGTATTCCGAAGCGCTGGATTTGAAATTCGTTGACGAAAACGGGGACAAGAAATTCGTTGTGATGGGTTCTTATGGTATCGGCGTGAGCCGTTTAATGGCGGTGATAGCCGAAATTCACAATGACGAAAAGGGGATTATTTGGCCGGAAAATATCGCGCCGTTTAAATATCATCTGATTGTATTGGACGGAAAGAATCAGGAAGCCGGCAAGGTTTATGATGATTTAATAAAATCCGGCGAGGAAGTTTTATATGATGACAGAGAAGATAAAACCGCCGGAGAAAAGTTTGCCGACGCAGATTTGATAGGTTGTCCCGTACGAATTGTAATCAGCGAGAAAACTCTTGCCAAAAATAGCGCCGAAATCAAAAAACGCGACAAAAAAGAAATAGAACTTGTTTCCGTTGATAAAATTACATAAAAAAAGTTATCAGAACTGAAAACCTGTGCCGCAAGGTACGGGTTTTTGATTGTTGAAAACAATTTTGATATAGTACCGACAGAAGATTGTTATCTTGTTATCTTGGTATCTTGTTTTAAATTTACCAATATAACAATTAACAAGATAACAATTGCAGTAATTTTTAGAACGAAGCTCGTTTGACCAAGATTAAGGCAAAAGCGAGGATCAAACTGAGCCATACTTCAGTATGGCGAAGGAGAACCGGAGCTTTTAACGAAAATATTGGTCAAACCCGCAGTGCCCGTACCGCTTAAGTATTTAAGCGGAGGGCGAGTAAGTTATTTTATGTTTAATCGTTTTTTCGGTTTTTGGTCAAAGGATATAGGAATTGATTTGGGTACGGCCAATACCCTTGTTTATGTTCGCGGAAAAGGAATCGTTATTAACGAGCCTTCCATTGTGGCGATAAACCAAAAAACCGGCAAAATTTTAGCAATTGGAAAAGAGGCGCGAACGATGGTCGGCCGAACGCCAGGTTATATCACTGTTTCCCGTCCTCTTGTTTCCGGCGTAGTTTCTGATTTTGAAGCGACAGAACAAATGCTCAAGTATTTTATTGATAAAATTCACCAAGAAGATTTTACATTTGTTCCAAGGCCGAGAGTGGTGGTCGGCGTGCCCTCAGGCGTGACGGAAGTTGAAAAAAGAGCCGTAGAAGACGCAACATACAACGCCGGTGCCAGAGAAGTATATTTGATTGAGGAACCGATGGCGGCGGCTATCGGCGCCCGTCTGCCGGTCCAGGATGCCGTGGCCAATGTTATCGTGGATATCGGCGGGGGGACAACCGAAGTGGCGGTGATTTCCATGGGGGGCGTTATCGCTTCAAGATCGTTAAGAATTGCCGGTGATAAATTGAATGACGATATTTTAAGATTTATGCGGGAAGAGAAAAATTTATTGATAGGCGAAGCCACAGCCGAGCATCTTAAATGTTCCTTGGGTTCCGCTTTTTCTCTTGAAGAAGAGCTTGAGGGCAGAGTCAGCGGCCGAGATTTGGTCTCCGGTTTGCCCAAAGAAATTACCATTAACTCGGAAGAATTGCGCCAGGTTACGGCAAGATCGGTTAAAAGCATCGTAACGGCGATAAAAAACACCATAGAAGAAACTCCGCCGGAACTTACCGCCGATATTTTAAACAGGCATATTTTTCTTGCCGGAGGAGGCGCGCTTCTAAAGGGTTTGGATGAACATATTGCCCGCGAAACCAAATTATTTGTTAAAATAGTTGATGATCCTTTGACGGCTGTGGTGCGCGGATGCGGTTTTGTCCTTGAAAATGTTGAACAATTAAAATCCGTTTTGGTATCCACTCAAAAAGAGGACTTTATATGATTCGATCATCAATTAAAATTACATTTATTATCTTTATAATTCTTACTGCGATGGCAGTTATTTTTTTGAATAAATATGTTTTTAAAGACGCTTCAATTTTTTATCCCGATTTTATTAAAAACGCGTTAGTTATCGGCTGGGACAAGACCGGTAACATAAAATTAGCGGCAACGGAATTTAAAAACTGGCGAAAATTAGCGCAAGAAAACGAAGAATTGCGTCATAAAAATAACGAATTTATCCGCGCCGCCGCCGCGCTGGACGATCTAAAAAATGAAAATGAATTTTTAAGAAAAGCCCTCAATATTATTCCCAAAATTAACCGAGATACGGCATATGGCAATGTTTTTAATCTTAGCCTTGCCCCCGGCGGGTACAGCATGCTTATTAACAAAGGAACGGACGACGGAATTGAAGAAAATGCGGCAGTTATTACCGAAGAAGGTATCTTGGTCGGCCAGGTTCGGCAGGTTTTTAAAAACTTTTCCAAAATTTTATTTATCGCGGATCCAAATTTTAAAATTAATGCCAAAGTTGCCGGTTCCGATACCGTAGGCATAGCGCGAGGAGCGTTAAAAGACGGTTTATTGTTTGATCTAATCGTACAAGGCGATCAAATCAAAGAAGGCGATCTGATTGTTTCCAGCGGCAATGATCTGATGCCGAGCGCTCTGAACATCGGCACGGTAAGCCTCGTGGAGGTAAACGAAACCAAAATTTTTAAAAAAGTAAAAATCATGCCGGCTGTTAATAAAATAAAATTGGGGCGGGTTTTAATAATCAAACCTTAATGAGGAAATTTTTATTGTTTATTTTATTTCCGGCTGTTATTGCCGCCGACAGCATTGTTGTGCCGACTGCTTTTAATTTTAATGGCGGCTTGCTCGCTATTTTATTAATTTTAACCTGGACCGTGTTTAAAGGAGCGGGTAAGAATAGTTTATTCGGGTTTATCGTGTTTTTTGTTTTAGAAATTTTTTGGGGACTGAATTGGGGCGTATTGGTTCTGCCTTTTGCGTTAATTTTGCTTTTAATTTTTATCGCGGCTAATTTTTTAAATGTCGGATATGCCGGTTTTATGCAGAATAATCTGCTTGTCAGAATTTTTTCGTTAACCGCGATAAACATCAGTTTGTTTTATGTTTTTTATGCCGCTTCACTATGGACGGAAAAGTTTTTTTACGGAAATATTGATTTATCCGTATTTTGGCCTTTGTGGTTTAACGGGGGAGAACTTTTTAAAATTTCTGTTTTAACTGCCATATATTTATCGGTATTTGAATTAATTAATCAAAAAAGAAGATTCCAAAATGTTTAAACGAAAAAAATCATATTTTATAGAAGTTGACCGGGAAGATCGGGTTACGCCGGAAGAAACTTTATTTGACACCGGCAGTAATTATTCCAATCTCGAAAAATCCATCGCCGATTTTTATTTTAAATTTATTTTCGGCGGCATATCGGTTTTATCGGCCGTAATTCTTATTTTTTCGTTTAATATAAGTTTTTTTCAGCATAATTATTTTCAAAAAATAGCAAATCAGAATAAATCGGCCAGCTTTTCAATAGCTTCTCCCCGCGGAGTAATATTTGACCGATTAGGCAAGCCGTTAGCCGTCAACATTCCAAGTTTTGATCTCCTTGTCATTTCTAAAGAGCTGCGGGCAATGCCGAGCGGCGAAATGGAAGAAAGCATAAATAAAATGGCCGGAATTTTAAAAATTTCCCCCGATGATTTTAAAAAATTTATTGATGAACAGATAAAAGATACTGCCATGTTTTTTGCAAAATCGGATTTAAACAAAGAAATGCTGCTGGCCGTTAAAAATGCCGAGCCAACGGGTTTTTATGTGATTTCCAACATGAAACGCAATTATATTGACGGCCGCCAATTTTCTCACACTATCGGTTACATCGGAAAGGTTAATGAAAACGATCTTCGGGACAGCCATTATTATCTCACCGATTTAGCCGGACGCATGGGTATTGAGGCAGAATATGAAGATATTTTGCGCGGCGAACACGGCCAATTATTTTTTACCCGGGACGGGAATGAAAGCTTAAACAAAGAGTCGATTCCCGGGAAAAATTTAGTTTTGAATATTGACTCTGAACTTCAAAAAAAATTATTTAACGAATTATATAATATTTTAGCCGCCAATAATTTGTTTAAAGCGACGGCCGTGATTCAAAATCCTCAAAACGGAGCGGTGCTGGCCATGGTCAGTTTCCCGACTTTTGATAACAATTCTTTTATCGCCGGCTTAACGGAAAAAGAACAAAGAAATTTTTTGGAGGGAACAAACAAGCCTTTGTTTAATCGGGCGATAAGCGGTTTATATAATCCTGGCTCTACGATAAAACCATTGATGGGTCTAATGGTTCTTGAAGAAAAAATCTTCAGTCCGCAGGACACGATTAAGGATTGCGTAAGCATAACGATACCCAATCTGTTTAATCGGGAGTTATCTTATGTTTTTAAAAATTGGCGCCAAGAATACGGATTATTCAATCTTAGAAAAGCTATTGCCAATTCTTGCAATATTTATTTCTTTACTGTCGGCGGAGGCTTCGGCAATGTGCCGGGGCTTGGCATAGAAAAAATTGCAAAGTATTTGTCTAAAAGTTTGGCAAATATGAAGCTCGGAATTGATTTGCCCGGAGAAGAAGCCGGTTTTGTGCCCACTCCGGAATGGAAATTAAAAAACAAAGGAGAAAATTGGTATCAGGGCGATTCGTATAATGTTTCAATCGGCCAAGGCGATCTTCTTGTTTCTCCGCTTTGGATCAACAGCTTCGTTTCAGCCATTGCCAACGGCGGAACGATTTATAAGCCGCTAATGGCTCAAAGAATACTTGATCAGGATAAAAACACCGTAAAGATTTTTAATTCTGAAAAAGTTTCCGATTTGCCGTTCAAGCCGGAAATTATAAAAGAAATAAAAAGCGATATGGAAGAAACGGTTATTTCCGGCACGGCAAAATTATTAAAAGATCTGCCCGTCAGAGCCGGGGCCAAAACGGGAACCGCCGAAGTGGTAAAAAATAAAAGCATAAATTCTTTATTTACCGCATTTGCGCCGTGGGAAAATCCGGAGATTGCGATTACGGTTCTTGTTGAGGGTTCCGCGTCAAATCAAGGCTTGGCCATACAGACCGCCAATAATGTTTTAAAATGGTATTTTGGCAAAGATTTGAAACAGAAAGAAGCTGCTATATCCGTTCCGCCTTCGCCAGCGCCAAATCAGTTACCAACAATAACGCTTGCGCCAAGCCAATAGCCATGATATACTTCTTTTCTTATTTAGATTGTTAAAAAGTCTTATTTTAATTAAGTCATAAAACATAATTAATAATTAATATGGACAATCAATATTTTAGCAAAGAAGGGCTGGAAAAATTAAAGAGGGAACTTGAAGAAAGATTAACCGTTGTAAGACCGGAAATTGCCGTGCGGATAAAAGAAGCTAAAGAGGAAGGGGATTTGTCTGAAAATGCGGCATATGATGCGGCCAAAGAATCACAATCGGCCAATGAAGGTAAAATAGAAGAAATCAAGAATATTTTGGAAAACGCAGTGATAGTAACCGGTTCCAGCGGAAGCGGTATTGTTGGTGTTGGTTCCTGTGTTAAGGCCGAATCAAAACATGGCGTGCAGGAATTCGTTATTGTCGGGGCTTCTGAATCAAACCCTGGTCAAGGATTCATTTCTAATGAATCGCCTCTCGGTAAATTATTTTTGGGTAAGAAAAAAGAGGAAACAGTTGAACTCAAAACGCCCAAAGGCGCCGTCGTCTTATATAAGATTTTAGAGATTAAATAAAATTTTTACGGAGTATGATTTAAAGAAAGCCTTTTGCGGGGCTTTCTTTGTTTTTTATTTTTGTTATTATTATAAAGATGGCACTGGAAGAAATACTCAATATAAAAAAAGAAAAGATAAAAGATCTAAAAAGGGCCGGGATTGATCCTTATCCGGCGCAATCTTCGCGCACTCACAAAATCTCCGAGGTTCTGAAACAATTTGATAAATTAAGTGCGGATAAAGAGACGCTAATTTTGGCGGGGCGGGTAAGAGCTTTGAGGGGACATGGCGGAGTCATATTTTTTGATATTGATGACGGTTCCGCTAAGATACAGGGGCTTATCAAAGAAGATGCCGCCGGTAAAGATTTTTTTAAAAATTTCACGAAGTTTATTGATATCGGCGATTTTGTGGAAATAAAAGGTTCTCTTTTTAAAACCAAAAAAGAAGAAAAAACATTGGAGGTTCAGGAATATAGATTATTGACCAAGACTCTGCTTCCTTTACCCGAAAAATGGCACGGCTTGCAGGACATTGAAGAAAGATTACGCCGGCGCTATTTGGATTTGATTATGGATTCGGACGAACGCGAGATATTTGTAAAGAAATCTCATTTTTGGCAATCAATCAGAAAGTTTTTAATTAACGAGGGCGGACTTGAAGTTGAAACTCCGGTGCTTGAGCGGATTCCCGGCGGAGCCGATGCCGAACCGTTTTCCACCCGCATGAACGCGCTGGATATGGATTTGTATCTCCGCATCTCGCTTGAGCTTAATCTGAAGCGTTTAATCGTCGGCGGTTACGATAAGGTTTTTGAGATCGGAAGGATATTCAGAAATGAAGGAATAGACCGCGAGCATTTACAGGATTACACCCAAATGGAGATGTATTGGGCGTATTATGACTATGAAAAACTGATGGTCCTGTTAAAAAATATGTACCAAGCTGTTATCACGGAAACTATCGGTTCTCTGGCGCATGAATATCAGGGTCGCCAAATTGATTGGTCAGGAGATTGGCTCAAGATTGATTATTACGATTTTTTTAAAAAGCATACCGGTCTTGATTTGTCTTCAGTCAGCGAAGCAGGGCTCAAAGCTTATGGTTCCGAAAATAATATAGATATATCGCAACATCTCGGACGAGGCCGGCTGATAGATGTAATTTTCAAAAAGAAAGTGCGGCCGAATCTTATCCAGCCGTGTTTTTTGGTTTTGCCGCCGGTAGATATAGAGCCGCTGGCCAAGCGCTGGCCGCAAGATCATGGCAGAGTGGAACGATTTCAGATAATGGCTGGAGGAAGCGAACTTGGCAAAGGATTTTCCGAATTGAATGACCCGATGGACCAGAGAGAAAGATTTGAAGAACAATCCAGGTTGCGCGAAGCGGGCGATAAGGAAGCGCAAAGAATGGACGAAGATTTTGTTGAAGCGCTTGAATACGGCATGCCTCCGACGGCCGGGTTCGGAGTGTCAGAACGGCTTTTCGCATTTATTACGGATCGTTCTGTCAGGGAAACGGTTTTTTTCCCGTTGATGAAACCAAAAGAATAGAGACAAGTAGCAAGAGACAGGCGACAAGTTAAAATTTACTTGTTGCATGTAGCTTGTCGCTTGCAACTGATTTTATGCTGGACATTAAATTTATCCGCCAAAATCCGGAATTAATAAAACAAGCCGTTCAAAAAAAACATGTTGATTTTGATGTTAACCGCCTTATCGCCGTTGATGCCCGAAGAAGAGAATTATTGGAATCCTCGGAATCATTAAAATTCGAGCAGAATAAAAGATCCAAAGGGCCGCAATCGCCGAAAGACCTTGAAGAGCTGAAAGCTATCAAGGGAAAAATCAAAGTGTTGGAAACCGAACTGGAAACCGTCCAAAAAACATTTAACGAATTGATGCTCTTAGTTCCAAATGTTCCGGATGAATCGGTGCCGGAGGGCAAGTCCGACGCCGATAATAAAGAAATTAAAACATGGGGCAAGCTTCCCAAATTTAATTTTACGCCGAAAGACCATATTGAATTAATGAAAGAGCTTGATTTGGTTGATGTTGAACGAGGAGCGAAAGTTTCCGGATTCAGGGGTTATTTTTTAAAGAATGAAGCGGTTATTTTGTCTTTTGCCTTGTGGCAATTGGCAATGGAACAACTTTTAAAAAAGGGTTTTCAGCCGCTGATTGCTCCGGCGATTGCAAAAGAATTTAATTTTATCGGAACCGGCTGGTTGCCCCAGGGTAAAGACGAAGTTTATAAAGTCGGAGAAGACGGTTTTCTCATCGGTACCGCCGAGGTGTCGGTAATGGGCTATCATTCCGACGAAATTTTAAAAGAAAATGAATTGCCCAAAAAATACATTGCCTTTTCTCCGTGTTATCGTTCCGAGGCGGGGTCATACGGCAAAGACACCAAAGGCATTTTGCGCGTCCATGAATTTTATAAACTGGAACAGGTGGTTTTGTGCAAAAATGACCATGAGGAATCGGTAAAGTGGCATGAGGCGCTTACTCAAAATGCCGAAGAAATGATGCGAGCGCTTAAACTTCCTTACAGAATAGTGCTTAATTGCGCCGGAGACTTGGGTCTCGGACAAGTTAAAAAATATGATCTTGAAACCTGGATGCCGTCGCAGGAACGGTATCGGGAAACGCATTCGTCTTCTTATTTCCATGATTTTCAATCTCGTCGGCTGAATATCAAATACCGCGACCGCAATAATGAAGTTCATTTTGTCCACTCTCTTAATAACACTGCTTTGGCAACGCCGAGAATTTTGGCGAATATCATTGAAAACTATCAAACCAAAAAAGGAACGGTTGTTATTCCCAAAGTTTTAAAAAAATATATGCAAGGAATTAGGGAAATTAAAAAGAAATAATTGATAATTGTTTGTGAGACCGGCTAATATTAAGACAATCAGCGGAGCAAATATTTTAGAGCGCCGAAAAAGGCGTTCCTTTCTTTTTAAATTGGTTTTACTTGGCGTTGCCACGGTTTTTCTTTCTGCGTTTACAATTTATCTTTTATTTTTTTCCGGTATTTTAGAAATACGGTCTGTCACAATTAATCAAAAAGATATATCCGATGCCGAAACAACCGGCAAAAATCAAATATTATCAAAGATAGTTTCTATTTTAGAATCCAAAAAATACGGCTATCTGAAAACGCAAATGAACATTTTATTTTTTAATTCTTCGGAAACCGAGAAAGAACTGCTGGCCGACCTTCTTTTTATAGATCAAATAAAGATAAACAAAAAATGGCCTCATGATTTGAACATAGATTTTTCATTAAAAAACATTGCTGGAATATGGTGTTTCCAAAATGATAAATGCCGTTATTTTGACTCCAAAGGAACATATTGGGGAGAAGCGGCTAAATCATTCGGTTTTCTTTTGTTAACCGTTAATGATTTAAGAGACAATAATAATGTCGCAGACAAGGGAACAGTTGATGTAAAATTCCTGGAAGCGATTAAAAAGGCGGCTGATTATTTTAAGACCTTAAATTTAAAAATCGGAAATGCCCTTATTCCTAAAGAATCCCTTGGCGAATTTTGGTTAGATACCAACAAGGGTTATTTCGTAATTTTTGACAATAAATCGGATATCGCCGGACAATTGGAAATATTAAGGATTCTTTTAAATGAACGCGGCAAAGACCCCAACTTTAAACCGCAATACATAGATCTCAAAATTGACGGGAGAATTTATCTTAAATAGGGCTTGCGTTTTATTTAGTTTTGTGGTATAATTAAAGGGTAGGGTTAGAACTTAAAAAAGGAGGTGAGATGGCGGCGCAAAACCCGGAATACGAACTTTACGATGTGAGCCGACACCCGGATAACAAGGAGGTGTTGCGAGTTAGGATTCGAGTGTACAATTACCTTGTCGTCTTTTATCGGGAGGGTAAGAAGAATAGTTTGCGGTGGTACACAAACCCTCTCGGCAAACAAGTCGCGTATTTTCCGGGTCAAGACATTTGTGACACAGCGTTGTTCAAACAAGCCCGCAAACAGGCGGCCGGAATATTTGCATCATCGCGACAAGTGTCAAAGAAAAAAAAAGAGAGAGCGCCAAAACAGCTCACTTTTTCTTTCTAATCATTCCTTCACAGGAGCTCTTCGGGGCTCCTTTTGATTTCTTCTCTTTGGTTTTGAGATTTTAGTTTTTAGTTTTGAGTTATTTAGTTATACGCCAGACAAAAATGGAGTTGCCGATAATTGTCACGGGTTGATAGGAATTAAGCCAGAGATAATTATCAATCGGTTGTTTGCTGGTGCCCATCAGGAAACTTGCCGAAACGGCAATATATCCGCCCTCGAGATATTCTTTTAAGAAATCCTCCGCGCTTTTGTATTTTCCGGCTGACATCCAAACATACTTATCTTTTAAATAATAATACGGGTCAGCCCAGCCGAAATAATCAAGATTGATTTTGGAAATGTTATTTTGTTCAATCCAATCGCCAAGGCGTCTTAAATCTTGTCCCCAGTCCAAGTTTGAATCAACTACATAATTATGCCCGCCCGCCGGTCCGCCGACGGTTTGATTGAAATAAGTAAGATAGTAGGGATAAGTTTTTATATTTTCGTACAGATACCAGCCGACGAGAGTAAAAAATAAGAAATATAAAATGTAAATAAATTTTTTGTTTTGGACTTTAGACTTTAAACTTTGGACTAATCTGACAACTTGCCCCGAAACTAAAATATAAACAAATCCATAAGTCGGTAAAAGATGCCGGACGCCAATATTTAAATTTGCCTTAAGACTGGAATACCAATAAATTACGAGCCACAGAAGCATCGCAAATTCTGTAAAGTGATTTTTTAACCAATCTGCAAAACTTTTAACTTTTAACTTTAAACTTTTAACTTGAGCGCTTATAGCTAACAAAACAATAAGCGCGAGTCCCCAAAATGCCAAAGGCTCTTTTATAAAGTAAACAATCGGGAAGTACTTTTTCCAAGCGACATTTTTCACTTCTCCGAGAAAATAGGCGGTATTGCCTCCGACACTGCGCTGGGTCACCATCAATAAACCAAGTCCGTATTGCGCTAACGGCCGGATGAATGACTTGTCGGACGCCCAAACAACGGGGTCGGCAACCTTTCTGTTGCCGTATGAAATTAAATGAAAGACGGTGTCTTGCCGTTGTTTTTCCGGCGGGTAATTTTTTGTATGCAAAGCGTACACCGGCCAGACAACAAAAATATATCCGGCCGCGATGACGGCGCCGGCAAGAAATATACACTTAATTAGGCCTGTCAATTTTTCTTTTTGAGTTAACGCCCAAGATAATGCAAGAATTGCAAAAAAGGGAACCAACAAAAAGGCCGAGAATTTAGTAAGTTGGGCTACGCCGAAGGCAAATAACGCCAGCAAAAAGTTTTTTCGGGTAGTATTTTTTAAGAAACCGATAAAAAAATAAGTTGCGAATAAGACCCCAAAAAGAGCCGGAATATCCGTGGTAACAAATCGGCTGTGGGCCATCACGGTTGGAGAAAAAGCGAACAAGAACAAAGCAATAAGCGCCGCTGAATAACCGTAAAGTTTTTTAGTCCAAAAGAAAACAATCACGGCTGACAGAATAAAAAATAACAGCATGGGCAGTTTGGCCGTACGAACAAGTTTAATGGCGTCATTGCCAAAATTAAATATCAGCTGGCGGCCAAAATTCCATTGCTGGTCGTTTATTCCATTATTCCAAAACGATGTTTCAAAAACATCTTGATTAAGACGCGCCGTCAATAATGCCAATCCGGCTAAATCTTTGGCAAGAGGCGGGTGTTCGGGGTTTAATCGGTAGTCGCCCTTAACGATATAAGAATAACCGGCGCCAATATGAGGAATTTCGTCAACGATGGGGGAATCATTCCAAACGCTGGCAACGGCTAAAATAACCGCTGAAGCGATAATGATAACCGCGAAAAAATTAAAAAGACGGGGCATAAAAAAATGTTATCTTGCCATCTTGTTGCCAATTAACAATTAACAAGATATCAATTATCAATCAATTCATCATTCTATCGGTATCACCGTGGCTTTGCGATCATACTGTCCGGCATTAAATTGAGCTTCGGTGATATAATAAATATTTTTTGCTTTTTGTTTTTCCGCGGTATACGAATCGGTAAGAAACATCACTGTTTGAGCGGGAACTGGAATTCCGTTGACGGCAACGCCGGATGCATTCACCACTAAATATTTTTTGGTTTTTACGGAAAGTGAATTTATCCGATTGGCAATTTCCGTATAATTTTGGTTAAAAGCTTCAGCGGTTTCGTTAGCCCTCGCCCAATCGTTAAAATATCTCCAATATTCATAAAAACCGATAGCGCCGAGAAAAATAACGAGAGTTAGGGCAACCACCGCGTGTGTTTCCGGATGGTGGCCTCGGCCATAAATGCCGGCCGCCTCATGCCGGTCGCTTAATTCATACCAATCGTTCAATTTATCAAAAATCCACCAAATGCCTTTTGCGGCGAAAAGCATTATTATCGGCAGAACGCCTAAAGTTCTCAAAGCGTGAGGCGCTTCAGTGGATAAAAATCCGGGCAAAAGCATGATAAAAAACCAGGAAAACATCAGCGTATGGACAGTAGAAAAGTGGCCGTGTTTTCTTTTTAGCCAATGGATCAGCTCGTTTATGAATCCGATGGCAAAAAATATTCCGATTGGCCAAGGCAATATCGGCAAACCGGAAATATTGTGCCGCTGATTATAATCTCCTTGAAAATTAAACATTCCCAATGTTTTAACGATGCTAAGCCCCAGTTCTTTTAAAGGATTTTGCTGGGAAAAAACCGAGACCGATGCGCCTTCTCGCTTAAGAAAGTCGCCCTGATGTTTCCAAAAATAAGCACCGACAGGCAGAGCGACAATAATGGCGGTAATCGCCGCAAGGGCAAATCCGCGGAGAAGATTATTTCTCATATGCTCATATTTTGAACTCAAGAAAGAAAAATCGTTTTTGAGGAATCGCCAATAATTCAAAAAGACGATGATGGCTATAAGGGGCGCGATGCGATAAGAAATATAAGTGTAAAAACCCAGTCCGCCGATAATGCCGGCCAATAAATAATAAGACAGCCGGCCGGTTTTCAATCCGCGCCATAAAAAGAAAAACAGATAAACCAAGATGAACGGAACCATAATCGCCCTGAAGCCGATTCGCGAGAAATTAACATGCCAAAAAGAGATTGCCGTCAAAAATCCGGCAATTGCGGCAAGCCGCCATTCAAACAGTTCCCGGACCAAAAGATACAATCCGACGACTGTCAAAATTCCGATAAGCGCCGAAACAAAGCGCAAAGACCATGGATGGGCGCCAAAAGCCCGAATGGACAAGGCTTGTAGGTTGATAAACAACCCTTCGCGTCCGTTGTTTTCGGGGTAGAATATTTTGAAGTTTTTTGTTTCCAGCGTCTGGACGGCGTTGTTGCCGTTCATCGCTTCATCGGGATAGAGCCCGGGCGGAGTGGAACCAAGTTGATACAACCTGAAAAATCCCGCCACCGCAACGATAATCAAAAAAACTAAAAGTTCTTTTTTGCGCATAATGAATTAATATTAACAAAATTTTAATTGAAACAACAGATAATAACTCCGCAATCGGCAAACCACAAGCCCATTTCGGGCACGGCGTAAATTCCTGCTGGAATTTCGCCTTTCACTCGCGCCAGTCGCGCTCCGTAAATCCCGAAAGTGAGCTTGTGGTTTACCGATTTAAAACAGAGAATTTTATTTACATTTATTAACTTAAATGCTATAAATTATAAACGACACAGCACTTTGACATGGAGAGGAAAAATGGCAAAAACAGTCAAATTATATGACCTGCGAGAGAGAAATTATCCTCACAATCGGGGAGATAAATTCCGAAGTCTGCAGATTTTTGAATGTTGGGTATGCGGAGCATTGAGCAATCAGGTTATCATGGGCGGTTACCTCGGATATGGCGTAAGGGTGGTTTGTCCCAATAGCTCCGAATGTTGGCACCATGAGCTTGAGGAAAAGTTAAAGTGGCTGGAGAAGCTCTACCCCAAATCGTATAAACAGAAATTTCAAAAAGAAATAACCGTCATGAAACGGCAACACAAAGCAAAGATCAAAAACGATATTGAGGGTAAGCCCAACATGTCTTTAAAACGGCCTATGACAAATACATTTTCTTGGAATACTAGAAACAAACCTTGCTCTCACAGAAATTTCTAAAAATTACCGTCAAATCCGCACACCGTATGGCGGATTTTTGTTTTAACAATCAACAATTAGCAATTAACAATTTTAATTTGTGCTATAATAATTGTATGGTAGAAAATTCTTCAACAATTGAACAAGAAATAGCTCGGTTGGAACAACAGCTTCAGGAAAAGAAGTTGGCTTTGGGCGACCAGGAAACCGGAGCGCAAGAAACAATTCCTTCCGATAAAGAAATTTTGCATGAAATAGTCGGAGAGAAAATACAAGAAAGCGCCGAAACGCAACAAACAATACCGCCGAGCCTGCCTGCGCAGGCAGGCGATGATACGACTGTTCAACCGGCTCCCGCGGTAGAGTCGCCCAGCTACCTTACACCCGAATTAAAAGATAAAATTCAACAGCTTATAAATTTGGCTTTCAATAAAAGCATAGATGAAGCGATCAAGGAGGCCTCAAAGACAAATAATGCCGCCCTGATAGACGCTTTTCACGATGTTATCGTAGATGAATTGTACAATTCTTTAATTGAAAGAAAAAAGTTAGAAGTAATTAAATAAATTTGTCATTATTGTTTCTAATAACTTACGCTGTTATTTTGGCAATTATTTTTATTGCCGGTTTAACTTTGATCGGTTCTCTGCGAACCAAAGGCAGTCTTCATCGGGCGTTAAACATGACTCTGTTTTTGGTGCGAGTGCCGAGGGAATCTAACTCGCCAGTCGGCGGAGGCGGAAGCGCTCCCAAAACAGAAAAAGAACTCATCAGCATCGGGGAACAGCTCCTTTCCGGTTTTTCCAATATCCATTCCAAGGGGTGGAACAAGTTTTTATACGGCGAGCCGTACTTGTCTCTTGAAATGGCCGTTCACCATATCGGCGAGGAAACTCATTTTTACATCGCCGTACCCAAAAACAACGACGATATCATAGAGAAACAAATTTACGGATATTATCCGACAGCCGATATCAGCCGGGTGAAAGATTATAATATTTTTAATCCCGAAGGGGCTAATGCCGGAGCATATTTGAGCTACATAGCCGATTCGGTACTTCCGATTAAAACCTATCAGAAACTTGAAACGGATCCGATCGGGGGCGTGTTGACGGCTATGTCTAAGCTTCAGGCGGAAGGCGAGGGCGCGGCAATGCAGCTTCTTATCCGTCCCAGCCATGCCGGCAATTTAAAATCTCTTGCCGCCAAAGTCGCCCGCGAAATGCAGCTTGGCTATCAATTTAAAGAAGCTCTGCAGAGAGCGCGACATCCGATAAAACCAAAACCGGGCCAAACTCCGGAACCGGCTCAACAAAGAACAGTCACGCCCGCGGATGAAGAAGTAATCAAAGCGATAACCGCCAAAACCGGCAAGCAAACATTTGATGTGGATATCCGGCTTATTGCTTCAGCTCTTTCTCAAGCGCGGGCGGAACAGATATTGCAAGATTTTCAGGGAGCGTTTGTCCAGTTTTCGTCTCCCGATTTAAACGGCTTAAAAGCAGTCAAACTTGCCGGCGGAGCATTATCAAAATTAATTTATAATTTTTCTTTCCGTCTTTTTAACAACAAACAGTCTCTTCTTATGTCAACAGAGGAGATTAACAGTTTGTATCATTTCCCCGTGGCTTCAACAGCCGCTCCGCGAGTCAAGTTTTTAAAGGCGAAACCGGCGGAACCTCCGGCTAATCTGCCTCAAACAGGCGTAGTGTTGGGTAAAAATGTTTTCCGCGGACAAGAAGTTCAGGTAAGAATGTCCGAGGAGGACCGGCGCCGGCATTTGTATATTATCGGGCAAACCGGCACCGGTAAATCTACTCTGATGAAAGCTTTGCTCCGTCAGGATGTGGAAAACGGCAAGGGCATTTGTCTTATTGATCCTCATGGAGAATTTGCGGAGTTTGTATTGTCTATCATTCCGAAAGAACGCGCCGAAGATGTCATTTATTTTGATCCGGGCGATATCGCAAGGCCGATGGGATTAAATATGCTTGAAATTGATCCGTCCCACCCCGAACAAAAAACAATGGTTATTGACGAGCTCTTTGGGATTTTTGACAAATTATACAATCTTAAAGAAGTCGGCGGGCCGATGTTTGAAAAATATTTTAAAAATTCCGCGCTTTTGCTTCTGGACGATTACACCAACGAAATTCCCGTTTTGGCCGATATCGGCCGGGTTTTGGTGAACGATCAATATCGGGCCGACAAATTAAGCCGTGAAACCAATCCGTTGGTCAAAGAATTTTGGCAACTGGAGGCGGAGAAAGCCGGCGGAGAACAAAGTTTGGCCAACATCGCTCCTTACATTACTTCCAAACTCAACGCTTTTATTTTTAACGAATTTTTAAGACCGATCATCAATCAAAAGAAAAGCTCCTTTAATTTCAGAGAAGTTATGGACAGCCAAAAGATTCTGATTGTTAATCTTTCAAAAGGCAAAATAGGGGATATTAACGCCAATTTGCTTGGCATGATTATTGTCGGCAAGCTGATGATGGCGGCATTATCCCGCATAGACATATTGGACGAGAAAGCCCGTAAAGATTTTTATCTGTACATGGATGAATTTCAGAATTTCACGACCGACAGCATTGCGACGATTTTATCGGAAGCCCGAAAATACCGCCTTGATTTGATTGTTGCTCACCAATTCATCAAACAGCTCAAAGAAAGCATCAGAGACGCCGTTTTCGGCAATGTCGGCTCCATCGCGGCGTTTCGCATCAGTCCCGACGACGCTGAATTTATGAAAAACAAATTTGAACCGGTATTCAGCCCGCAAGATTTGATGAACATAGACAATTTAAACGCTTATGTTAATTTACTGATTAACGGACAGACGGCGCGGCCGTTCAATATCAAGTTGGAAACGGAAAGAGTATTCGGCGCCGGTTCTCCGGAAATCGCCCGAGCCGTCAAAGAAATGTCTTTCATCAAATACAGCCGGCCGCGGGAAGAAGTGGAAAAAGAATTGCTTGCCAAGTATAGTTCAACAAGCTGACAATGTAACAAGATAACAAGATTTATGTTTAATAAAAAAGACGCTTTGTATTCCATAATTACGGGTTTTACGGCGGGGTTTTTAGCTTGGCGCATATTCGCCTTTTTAAATATCTCCAATTTTTATTTCTTGCCCGGAGCGTGGCTGACAGTTTTGATTCCCGTTCTTTGGATTATCGGCGTTAATTTGGGTTATTTTTTAGGACGGTGGATGCCTTTTTTTAATCAATTCGGCAAGTTCGTCGCCATAGGATTTACCAATGCAACGGTTGATTTCGGCATACTGAATTTATTCATATTTCTTACCGGAATTACAGCCGGTTTTTGGTATCCTGTTTTTAAAATAGGTTCTTTTTCGGCAGGGCTGATTCACAGTTATATTTGGAACAAATATTGGGCGTTTAAAGCGGGAGCCAGTAAAGGAGGCAAAGCGGAATTTTTAAAATTTGCCGGCGTGGCGATAGCCGCTCTTTTCGTAAATGTCGGAACAGCTTCGTTCGTGGTTAATTTCGTCCATCCCGTTTTGGGAATAGACGCAAAAGGATGGGCTAATATTGGCGCCGTTGCCGGTTCGGCGATGGCTTTGTCTTTTAGTTTTATCGGTTTTAGATTGACGGTATTTAAAAAATAATGAGGAAAAAACATTGTTAGTTTGTTAACTTGTTAGCTTGCGAATTTACCAAAGGCAATATAACAAGGTAGCAAGATAACAAGGAAGTAAGTTGCTTTACCGAAAATACCGGCCGCAGACCTTTTCCCAAGTGGTTGGGCAGGAACATGTGGTCCAGACACTAAAGGGAGCTTTATTAACTGGCCGAACAGGCCATGCTTATTTATTTAGCGGGCCGAGGGGAACCGGGAAAACTACAATTGCCAGAATTTTTGCCAAAGCGTTAAATTGCGCGGAACGAACGCAGAATCCGCAGAATATTCCGTGTAATAAATGCGCTGCCTGTCTTGCCGTCAATGACGGCCGTTCTTTGGATTTGATAGAAATAGATGCCGCCTCAAACCGCGGCATTGAAGATATCAGAAATCTTAAAGATTCCGCCTTAGTTGCGGCCCCCGGAGGGAATTATAAGATTTTTATCGTAGACGAGGTGCATATGCTTACCAAGGATGCTTTTAACGCTTTGCTTAAAATTCTTGAGGAGCCGCCCAGCCACACCATTTTTATATTAGCCACGACTGAACCCCACAAAATTTTACTCACCGTATTGTCGCGTGTTCAAAGGTTTGATTTCAGGCGCCTTACCGTTAAACAAATTTCCGAAAAAATAAAAGAAGTGGCCAAAATAGAAAAAATCGGCATTGATGACGAAGGCGTCAGAGCAATCGCCGCTTCTTGCGACGGCGCCCTGCGAGATGCCGAAGTTTCTCTGTCCAAAATACAATCGGCCGCATCCGGCGCTGAACGCATTAGTGTTGATACCGTTAACGATATCCTCGGCTTAATATCCTTCAGTTATTATCCGGAGTTTTTTGGTTATCTGGCAAACGACGATAAAGCGTCGGCGGTTAATCTTGTGCACAAAATATACGAATTAGGCATTGATTTGGAGCATTTTTCCAAAGAATTTATTGAATACCTCCGAAAAATTATGATTTCCAAAATAAATCCGGCCACATTAGCCGCTGTTGGAGAAGAGCCGGTTGTTCCGATCGGCGCGGAAATTACCGGACAAAAATTAGTCCGGATGATAAACGCTTTTTCCGCCGCAAGAAACGAAATTAAACTTTCTCCGATTCCCCAGCTTCCTTTGGAGCTTGCGATTTTAGAAGTTACGGATTCATAAATCTAATAATGCTTAATATTATTCTTCTCGGTCTCACTTCTTTATTGGCCGATTTTTCCAGCGAGATGATAATGCCGATTTTGCCGTTTTTCATCGCGTCTTTCGGCGGCGGAGGCATCGCAATCGGTTTGATCTTCGGCATCGGCGATGCCGTAGCCGCAATTCTCAAAGTTATTTCCGGATATTGGGCCGACAAAACTAAAAGATACAAAACATTTGTTTTCGGGGGCTACGCTTTTTCGGCATTGGCCAAGTTTTTATATCCGCTTGCTTCCGGCTGGAGCCAGGTGGCGGTAATCCGGCCGATTGAAAGAATGGGCAAGGGATTCAGGGACGCGCCAAGAGATGCGATAGTTTCAGAATCGTTGCCGGACGGCAATCGGGGCAGAGGATTCGGGATTCAGCGGGCAATGGACAGTATTGGCGCGATTATTGGTTCGGTTTTTGTGCTAATTTTGTTTGTTTTTTTTAATATTTCTTTTAAAACTTTGTTTTTAATTTCGGCGATTATAGCGTTGGCGGCGGTTATTCCTATTTTGTTTGTTAAAGTGCCGAAAGAATTGAAATTGGCCGTCAAATCGGTTTCCTTGAAAAAACTAAATCCAAAAGCCAAGAAATTTATTATCATCGCAACCATGTTCGCCTTGGCGAATTTCAGTTACGCTTTCTTTATCTTAAAAGCGCAGAGAACATTTATGGGGCTTGGTTCCAACCAAACTCTTGCTTTAGCGATACTTCTTTATATATTTTTAAATATTTTTGACGCGGTGTTTTCCGTTCCGGCGGGAATTTTATCGGATAAAATCGGCCGAAGAAAAGTGATTTTTATCGGTTATTTGCTTTTTAGCGTCGTCTCATTCGGCTTTATGATTATTTCCAAAGTTTCTTTTAATAATTTAAGCGGTTTTGGAATATTGTTGGCGCTATTTGCGTTGTACGGCTTGTTTAAAGCGTTTATAGACGCTTCCCAAAGAGCTTTTATTTCAGACTTGTCGGAATCAGAAATTCGCGGAACCGCACTGGGCACCCTTGAAACTCTTACCGGACTTGCGGCAATTCCCGCCGGAATGATTGCCGGTTTTTTGTGGAATTTCAACGCAATCTATACTTTTAGTTTTGGTTTTACGGTATCTTTTGCGGCGGCTTGTTGGCTAATGATAGCAATTAAAGAACGGTAAATGGCGTCTTGTCTTTTTATTTCATTTTTAGTAGAGTATTTTTAATATAGGACTTTGAAAAGGACGGCGAGGAGTGTTAAGAAATTTTGTTGCATTTCTTGCTCTATTGGCCTGCGCGGGCGCAGTTGTTTATTTCTTTTTTCTTTGGGAAAGATTTCTTAATTATATATTTTGGCGCAAAGACCCGACAAGCGTTATATTACGATTGTTTCTTAGAAAAGATAAGAGAACGCTGAAAATATTTTATGAAATTTGGGAATCTGCCGTTGATAAGGATTTTAAATTTAGATGCCCCTGGATAACAACGACAAAACAATGGGTAAGACCGTTACCTTTTTGGGGAAGAGCGTACCTTTCAAAAAATATGATAGTGATTACCGGCTATTTAATAAATCAGTTAAACGATTCCGAACTTTCAGCGGTAATCGCCCATGAATTGGGACATTTAATTGATTATCAAACAAAAAGAAAAGGGCATCCGTTTTTTACACCGGAAAAGGCGGCCTTACTGGGAAACGAAATGATGGCTTGGGAAATTGCCGATTATATAACTTCCCCTGAAATCGTGGATAATTATTTTACCAAAAGAAATAGTTTATGAGCCGTCCGATTTACGGGCGGTTTTTAGTTGAAAAAAAGGCGTTTGGGGAGTAAACTTTAAGATATCATACCATTATGCATTTTAACAATTAGACAAAAATTGCATTGTGTGAACCATTTTGATTTATTCATACACGAAAATCATAAACACAGAATTAACAATGTTTTAAACTATTGGGCCGAACAAACAAGTTTTCCGTTAAAAGAATTTAATCATATTTATTATAAGAAGAATAAAATCAGTACAAATAGAAAAAATATAGGAAATTCTTATTTTGGCGTTTTAAAGCTTAGGGTTAGGGCAAGTTCTTCGTTGCTTAGAAAAATAGCTGGATGGATTCACGGGGTCAATAAATATTATTGGGGAGTGGTGTAATTGGTAACACGCCTGCCTTTGAAGCAGGAAAGTCCAGGTTCGATCCCTGGCTCCCCAGCCACAAACTTTTGAAATGATATGAAAACAAAATTTCCAGAAAACTTTTTGAATAAGATCATCTACGGTAGTGCCGTTGATGTAATGAAACAAATACCCGACGGCTCGGTGCATTTGGTGATTACCTCGCCTCCTTACAATCTTAAAAATTCTACCGGCAACGGAATGAAAGACGGCCGTGGCGGAAAATGGGCAAACGCCGCCCTGCAAAATGGCTACTCGCACCATAACGACTGCATGCCACGGCAACGGAATGAAAGACGGCCGTGGCGGAAAATGGGCAAACGCCGCCCTGCAAAATGGCTACTCGCACCATAACGACTGCATGCCACACGATGAGTATGTGAAATGGCAAAGAGATTGTTTAACTGAAATGATGAGGATTATCCCGGAGGACGGAGCAATTTTTTACAATCACAAATGGCGTGTGCAGGGCGGCTTATTGCAAGATCGCCAAGACATCGTGAGTGATTTTCCGGTTCGTCAGATTATTATTTGGAAACGGAAAGGCGGCCTTAATTTCAACGCCGGATATTTTTTGCCGACTTATGAAGTTATTTACCTTATTGCAAAACCAAAATTCAAACTTTCAACAAAAGCGAACGCGCACGGCGATGTTTGGGATTTTACGCAAGAAATGAACAACGAACATCCGGCCGCCTTTCCGGTGAATCTCATTGACCGGATTGTTTCCGCCACGGACGCTAAAATTGTTTTGGACCCATTCATGGGTTCCGGCACAACAGCGATTTCTGCTCTAAACTTCAAGCGAGATTATATCGGGATTGATATTTCGCCGGAGTATTGCGAAATGGCGCGAAAGAGAATAAAACAACATCAAGCACAAGTTAAACTTTGGTAATACTATGACAAAGAATAAACCTAAAACTTATACAAA
>Ga0075932_111_pt1 | contig 19485 bp, 15 predicted proteins | sample RifGroA2_FD_67912 | JGI IMG/M metagenome (GOLD analysis project Ga0075932, IMG submission 67912) | Parcubacteria (Yanofskybacteria) bacterium GW2011_GWA2_41_22
AAGAACTATCCTTCCCAAAAAGACAAAAATTCTCTTTGGGAGAATCACAGATATAAAGATATCATTTTTGACCGGCACCTGTCAACCAATTTTTGTGGACAAAAAGTAGAGTCGCATAATGTAAGACATCACTTCGCCTCCGTCTCAATAATCACACTTCGATTTACCTCATAACCTCCATAGCGGCTTCGGGGCGTCCCCTGATTCTAAATTGCTATCCCGATAGCTTGTTATATTGTTAAGAATTTAATTAAAATTCAATCAACAAGAAAACAATTAACAGTCAGCAATTTATTTATATCACGCCCTCCGCCCCCACATAGGTTTGTATTTGAAGCTGATGCTCAAGCGAAAAGATTCAAAAGAATAATACAAGGGAGCACAAACAATACAAACAAGTACAAACTACAAACAAGGACTGTCCTTGTGATTACCTTCCCATGCCCGCTGCGGTATGCGGTCGGAGCAGAATTATTGAAAAACAGATTAGACGGGGTTTTTCTAATTTTCACTTGGAGATTATTGATGTGTCTTGAGGTAATTTGTTTTTTTATTGTATTATGTTAAGGTAACAATAGTTTTTTATGTTTTTAATTTCACATTGTTAGGGGCTACCATGTGTAGCCCCTTCTTCGTATAAATCTATCAACATCGCAAGTTTATAGAAATTGTCAGTGCTTTTTAAGGTGGGGTTGACAGATGGTAGGTGTGTGTGATACACTTAAAGAAGCGCCTTAACCCTTTGGACTATGGGGTACAGCCAAAGGTAGCCAAAATGGCCGGTATCATTCGTTAACAACAACAACCATCAAGTAGCAAGGAGGAAAGAGATGGAAAACACCACGATGGGACCCGCGGGACTGGGGCCCGCGGCGATTTTGAAGAAGTTCTTCGGACTTCTTCCGGGGGAGACGCTCTTTGAGTTCAGTGCTGAGCTCAAGGAGCTTTCTCCTAAGGAAAAGCGCGAGCTCGCCGAGCTCGCCGCGAAGGAATTGGGGGTCATGTTGGCCCCCGAGATGCCGAAGTAGGACAATAACATCCGTGGCCCGCAACTAGCAATAGTTTGCGGGTCTTTTTCTTTTACTAAACTGTTCCATACGAAACACTTTTTAAAAAAGCGAGGATTAGCTCTATATTTCAGACTTGTAGCGGGTTGGCTTGGTTTTACAAGGATCATTCTTGTTTTATTTATTTGACCTCTTTCGGCAGACCATCAATTTCCAATCAAAGAAACATAGCGCAGGTCGGGCTTTTTTTCTGAACCTGCCTACTGGCAGGCCGAAGAAAAAAGGCCCGACGGAGCACTCGTTAAATTATATTGTGAGTTGGAGTATGGAAAAATAAAAAATGGGCTGAAATACGGGACTAACCGAGTGTCTATTCATACGCTAAAGGATTTTGCGCCCCGTGGACTTCAAAGTGCAAGTGACAACCGGTTGAACGGCCGGTGGTTCCCATAAGGGCTATTTGTTGCCCGCCTTGGACATTTTGCCCGGCTTCTACCAAAATTTTGCTGTTGTGAGCATAAACTGTTTCAATTCCGCCATTGTGGGTTATTTTAATGACTTTTCCGAATCCCCCGTTCCAACCGACAGAATCGGCAATCGCAACCGTTCCGGCGGCGGCGGCATAAATCGGTGTTCCGCATGCTTTTGCCACATCAATACCATTGCGGCCATGGAAGATTTTCCAATTATAACCGCCGGTAAGAGGTCTAAAATATTGAGTAAAATCGCTAAATCTCGGTAATTTTGAGAATCTGCTTGCTGTCAGAGCGCTTGTCTTGTTGCCGTAAGCCAGGCCGTTTGATTTAATCTGACCGTCTGGAACTATGATTTCGTCCCCTATTTGAAGTTGGCCGTCTTGAGGCAAAGAGTTAAATTCAAGAATACTGTCAGTTTCTACGCCGTATTTTTTGGCTACCGAAGCCAATGAATCTCCTTTTTTAACCGTATGAATAACTCCTGAAACTGGCGGTATTTTGAGAATTTGTCCGGGGCTAATGCTGTCGGCGTCTCGGAGATTATTAGCCCAAATTATGGAATTCATGCTTATGCCATAGTCCGAAGCTATAAACGACAAAAGATCTCCTTTTTGTACGGTGTATTCCACGATTTGGCTGCGTTTAAATTCTGTATCCGCAAAATCGGTAGAAACGGGATTATTGGCCAATAATGAATTTTGTTGGATTGTTTGGGGTTCCATTGTCGCTTCATCTCCACCTCTGCCAGGATTATTTTGGCTTAATTCAACGGAACTGGTCAAAAAAGCGAGTTGATTCTGCGAAGGAATGATATTTATCATCGAAGCCGATGTCTCTTCCACATATTTTTTAACCAAATTGCTGAATAAACTTGCTTGGCCTTCACCGCTCACGCCTTTTAGCGCTATTATCAAAATGACTAAAAAAAGCGTTCCGTAAACGCCAAAAAAACGACTTTGGTATAAGTTTTTAATTCGTTTTGCCATTTTGCCGTCTTGTTCGGCAATCGCCGCTACGATGGCGATCAAATTTTTGATTTGAGTACTAATAGGTTTGAGATTAAGTTTCCGATAGAACTTTCGCGCTTTCGCCGTGAAGCCCGTCCGCCTCCGCTATCCGCCAACTGGCGGAGGCGGACGGCGGATTAAGGGTCTATCGCGGCTCAAGCCGCAAGCGGTTTGACCAATTTCTTCGTTAAAATGCTTAAAATATTTGCTCAACATAACAAATGTATGTCTCGCAAAATTTTAAGCATTTTGCCTTGAACTTGGACAAACACGCAAGTTCTATTAAAAAAGAAAAACCCAAGGAAAACTACAAAAAAGAACAATATTTCCCCAAAAGACAAAAATTCTCTTTGGGAGAATCACAGATACTAAAGTATCATTTTTGACTGGCAGATGTCAACCCAATTTTGTGGATAAAATTTATGTCGCATAATGTAAGATATCACTTCGCCTCCGCCTCAATAATCACACTTCGATTTACCTTATAACCTCCATAGCGGCTTCGGGGTGCCCTCTTTATGTTTGCGGGAAGAAACGCAATCCATAAAGAGGGCAACGCCCGACGAAGCACTCGTTAAATCATGCGGTGGTAATAATTTAAAAAACGCATGAACTATTGTAAAAATTTTGGAAGGTGTTAGTTTTGGCGGATGATAACTCAGCGAGCAGAATTAGGTTTTGTTGCGGAAAAAATTGCCGGGGAATTTTTGGAAAAAGGGGGATACGCAATCTTAGCCCGCAATTACCGCAAACCGTGGGGAGAAATAGATATTGTTTGCGAAAAAGAGGGGATTGTTGTTTTTGTTGAAGTGAAAGCGAATAAGAGCGTGGTTGCAGGTTTTGAACCTGAATTAAGAGCGGATTGGAAGAAGATGGCAAAAGTCCAGCGGACGGCGGAAACTTTTCTGGCCTCTAAGCAATATGAGTCGGAGCAAGAATGGCAATTAGATATTGTTTCGGTTTCTTTTGACAAGGAGAAGGGAGTGGCGCAAATTAAGCATTTTAAAAATATTTAGTATCCATGATTTCAAATCTCTTTCTCGGCACATCTTTTTTCGGGTACGGATTTTTTGAAGCTTAAAAAATCCTGAATTTTTCGCTGAGGCGATTCCAGTGCCGGCTAAAGCACGGCATACTTAATATATTAAATTTGTGATCTAAAATTCACACATTTTCCTTTGAACATAAAAATGGAGATTTTTGTGTCGTAGAATCTGTGTTTGTAATGTCTCATGTGCAAAAGAAAAAGTTTGTTTGCCCTCCTGATCATCGGCGTTGTAATTCTTGGCGTAATATCGGTGTCTAATTATGGTTCTGCGGAACAACTGCCTTTGATTATAGAAAAGACTAATTTCCACGAATCTTGGCCGGTAGGTGTTCCTTATTTAGGGAGTTTAAAAGTGTCACCTCGTGGTGGTGGGGTCTTTTTGCCAAAATGGTCTGTCTCATCCGCTGATACTATTTCTGATTTTGGATTGAAGTACAAAATGGCAGGGGCAGACCAAGAATTAATGATAGTCGGCACTCCAACAAAAGAAGGCAAGGCTAATGTAGTAGTTTATGTGGATGCCAGCAATTATGCGCAAGCATATGGTAATTTTTCTATCGAAATTACTCCAAACACCCTACCAATTAATCAGAACGACCTTGCCATAGATTTTTCCGGCCTTAAAGCGGGAATGGCTGGCAGGCCGTATAGCGGAATCATAAAGGCAAACAATGCGGCGAAAAGACCGTTTTGGAAGTTGGGAACCAATAATCTTTCCGATTTTGGGTTAACGGCTCCCGAATCAAGTTATGGAAGCAGTTTTACGATAAGAAGCATAAATTCCAAATCGGCCAAAGAGGGAACAGCCACCGGAACAATTACCCTTTTCAGCAGAATAGGTCAAAATGAAACCGATGAAATAAGCGGAGAGTTTAAAATTGAGATTAAAAAGAGCGGGGGAGGAAATGGTGTCATTGCTCCCAAGATAAGCTCTTTTAAAGTAAACGGCGCTCGGTCGGCGAAAAAAGTTACGGAGGGTGATGAAATTACTTTTTCTTGGAATGTTCCTAACGCTACAAGTATGGAAATCAAGGGCCGTTTAACCCCCCAAAGCGCCGAGGACCCGGCCGGCCAGAAGAATATTTGTGAAGAAAATTCCGAAGGCTGCAAACTGCCGGCGGGAAAATTGAAAGTTAAAATATCAAAAAGCAGCGCCTTTTCATTGAGAGCCACCAACACACAGGACGGCAAATCCAAAACGACAACCTCATCGGTTTATGTAATTGTAAAGCCCGTGAAGAAGAAAGTCGGAACCCTTGTTGTGGAAAGCAAGCTTGATAATAAGCTGTATACCGGCAGGATTGTTCCTGTAATTGACGGCAAAGAACAATCAGGAAAAGATGTGTGGAGATTTTTCAAAGACGGCAAAGAAGATAATCAGGGGAATTTGAATATAAACAGTGTGCCCAAAGTTTTTAACAGAACAATCGGAAAATGGGAATTAAAAGTTGATTCCAGCGTTGAGGGTTTTAGGCTTTTTTCTCCTACCGGCAAGAAAATATCAGCATCTCTTCAAAGCATTTCGCCTAACGGCGGAGAGTTAAAATCAGGCGGAACAATCCGGTTTGGCTTAAATTTTAAAATTAGCGATGACAATGGCGGAGGCGGTTTAACGATAACGACCGCTTCGCTTGCCGATGCGACGGTTGGCGCTTATGGCCAAAGCCTTTCAGCTATCGGCGGAACAGCGCCTTATGCCTGGTCAATCATTAGCGGCAAGTTGCCGGCGGGGCTAACTCTAAATTCAGCCGGATTATTATCTGGCACGCCGACCAAGGCAGATTCCAAAACATTCAAGATTCAAGTTCAAGATTCTTCTTCTCCCAAAAAATCAAAAGTTCAGCAATTTGCACTGACTGTTAAAAATACCGGCACGGAAGTGAAGTATTCTTGCAACTCTCAAGGCAGTTGCGTTGAAGACCCAACTGGTTCGTACAGCGACCCGATGTGCGGCAACGCGTGTTCGTCTAATACAAGCACAACGCCAGATTTGAATCAGGCTTACAAGATTTTACAAAATATAGAAAAAGAACAACAAATTTTGTGTTCAGACTGGAAATTCCTTGATTTAGCCGTTGAAAAACTTAACAATGCAAATGCGCGGTGGGGATATCATAAGTATCCAGAAACGAAGAAAAAACTATCTGTTTCGCAGGATCGAATTGCTTGGTACAATGGAACCGGAGTTCCCCAAAATGGGAGTGGCGAAGTTATTGCGTTTGATATTATTCAGGATTATAAATGTAAGGACCATGTCGCCCCAATACTTAGAAAACCCAAAGTTGTTCCCTACGAGAATGACCAATGGTCATACCCAAGAAGTAACCAAAAATCTAGTGTCGTTGAAACTCCCGAACTCGCAGAATTAGAAATCGGGACGGTGACTCCGATTCTCAATTTAGCGTTAGTTGAAGATGTTGCGGCGCCAAATAAATCTCTCATTGCTCAAGGATTGGATGCGATGGATTCAATTTCGTTGCCCGTACAATTTTATACGGAAAAGTTTTTCAGGGATGCGTTAAGCGCGTCATTTTGGAAAAAAGTGAAAAAGAGTTTAGAATTTAAAAAAGCGCCGAAAAGAAAGCTTAAATCAACTCCGTCGCCAACTAAATAATAAGACCTAAAAACCCTGTAAAAACCCGCTTTTTGCGGGTCTTTACATTTATATGAAAAGGTGATATAATTAATTCGTTTTTGTGTTCGTTGCGTTTGTTCTTTTTGTTGGTGTTTCGTCGGCGGAAGCGCAGTATTACAACCCAAATCCGGTACAGAGTCTTATCCAGGGAAACCTGAATATGGTTCACAATTTGCACGGTCAACTGGACCGCGCTCGGTGGGACAATCAAGTGCACAATTTGGTCTACCATGATGGTTATTACGGGAACTATGGGCAGGATGGCTACTTTTATGGTCAGTATGACCGGGAAGGTCGTCGTCTTTCTCGACCGGTCAAGTTTGCCATCGGTGGTGGGTTAATTGGTGCCAGTCTCGGTTACGGAATCTCCGGCAAAGGCCGAGGCGCCGCAATCGGTGGGGCCATCGGGGCTGTTGTCGGTCTGATTGCCGGTCGCGACCGCGGTCAACAACAGCAACCGCAGTACCAACCGCAACAGGATGACTATCAACAGCAATCCCAGTACCAGCAACCGCAGGAGCAGGCGATACCGCAGCAGGTGTCGATTCCAGTTCCTGAACCGCAATCAGCCGAACCGCAAGGAGAGTTCCGGTTGGTTAACAAGACGTCCTTTTCGTTGGACATCTACGACGGCAATACATTTCTTGGGCGGATGAAGCCTGGAGAGTCGTGGGGTGCCGATGCTCCAAAGGTCGCATTCCATGCGGATGCGAGAATTCCGAACAACAGTGGCGGGATCTCCATAGATTCTGCCGATATTCGAGCGACTGACACCGGTTGGGAGTTCGTCCCACCGACAGTGGCTCAAGGAGGTGTGCTATGAAAGCGAAAATGCCCTTGAGGGTCACCCTCAAGGGGACCGAAGACATCGTCGTCATCGGCGACACATGGAACACGATCAAGAACTGGGGTTTTGGGGTAGCACTCATTGCCCTCGTTTTCCTATTCTGTATGTACGGGTTCCCGGCGCTGTTGGTGGTGTTGTCCATCGCGGCCGCAATTTTCGGCGGGTGGATGATTTACGAACAAAAGGCGCCATTAGGGAAAATTGGCGCTTGCGCAGTTCTGCTGGTGGTGATTGTCGGCTTGCTAGTTGGAGCATGGATGTTCCAAAAGCCCAATCCATCAGCAGCAGTTCGTGGCGCGCTTGGTGCTGTGCTTCCAGCGGTGCCAGCGTCTGCGCCAGCGGTGGCTAGTTCACCGCAACAAGCGCCTGCTCCGACTCCGACGACGACCGTTGTAACCGCACCTGCTCTGCCACAGGTGGTGGTCAACTTTCCCTTTCCGGACCACCTCAAACTAGAGGTGGTGGAAGAGAAAACACAACAGCAACAGCCGGTTGACCCAACGGTCGGTATGACGCCGGAGGAGCGGCGTCAGTACGAAATCTGGGTGTTACGCAAGTAGCATCCAGATAAACCTTGGCCGTTCAAACCGGCCGACCGCGTAGCAATACGCGGTTTTCTTTTACATTAATGAGCTTCGCCCCCTCCCCATTTTTATCCACTACGCTCCGCCTCCGGTCTGGAATTTTAATATCCGGATTCCTCATCCGCCAGCCGGCGGACGCAAATTCCAAAACTCGCATGAAAAGCAATCTTTCTTAAGATTGCTTTTCATTTACGCTCGAACAGCCACCGCATATTGCGGGGTCCCGCCAAGGCGGTGATTGTAATTTGCTATTCGTCGTCGCGGATATTTAAAAATTCCCCGCAACGGATAAAAATGGAGAGGGGGGGCTACGCTTTGCTTTTTATATTAACCATCACATTAAGATTTACCTGCCCCTATGTCCAGTGTAGGGGAGAGAATCTTTGATATATAAGCCCTTGTATTATTCCCTTGAACTTTCCTCGGCAGAGTGACAGCTAATTAATAGATCTGATAAATTTAAGCATTTTGTTTAAATTTATCAGATTGTCTATATAGCGCAGGTCGGGCTTTTTTCTGAATCAGCAGACCGAAGAAAAAGGCCCGACGGAGCACTCGTTAGATTATGAGGTGAATAGGAGCAAGGAAAATAATGTTTCATTGAAAAAAAGCCATAAAAAAGATAAGCTTCAATAGATGATTTATAAAACAAAAAGTCCAAAAGAGACGCAAAAAATCGCTTCTTTATTGGCGGAAAAAATAAAAATAAAAAAAACAGCCAACACTACAAGGGGAGCCCTTGTAGTTGCCATGGAAGGGGAGTTGGGCGCGGGGAAGACTGTTTTTACGCAGGGGCTTGCAAAAGCGCTCAAAATAAAAGCGAAAATAAAAAGCCCGTCGTTTGTTTTGATGAAAAAATATGCGATTGGCGATACGCGATTTGCGATTCGCGCATTTTACCACCTTGATTGCTACCGTTTGAAAAATTATAAAGATTTGCTGCCGCTTGGAATAAAAGAAATTTTAAAGGAACCGGCCAATATAATATTGGTTGAATGGGCGGAAAGAGTAAAACCGATATTGCCGATAAATTGTATCAAGGTGCATATAGACCACATCGGACCGAAGGAAAGGAAAATAACAATTTTTTATGCGTAAACTTATTCTAATTGACGGGAACGCTTTGGTACATCGCGCGTTCCATGCTTTGCCGCCGACCCTCACTTCGCCGAAGGGTGTTTTGACCAATGCTGTTTATGGTTTTACTTCTGTTTTAATAAAAATGATAAAAGAGCTGAAGCCGGATTATATTGCGGCGTCGTTTGATCTTGCCGCGCCGACTTTTCGCCACGAGGAATTCGCCGAATATAAGAGCCACAGAATAAAAGCGCCGGATGAACTTTATGCCCAAATTCCCATGGTTAAAGATATTTTAATTGCTATGGGAATACCAATCTATGAAAGACAAGGATTTGAAGCCGATGATCTGATAGGTTCTTTGGCGGAGAAATCAAAAGATTTTCCCGATGTTCAAACAATCATTGCCACCGGCGATCTTGATACTCTGCAACTGGTTGAGGGCGATAAAGTAGTTGTTTTTACATTACGAAAAGGTGTGACCGACACGGTTACCTACAATGAAAAAGAAGTGAAAAAAAGATTTTCTGGGTTGTTGCCCGGCCAAATGACCGATTATAAAGGATTAAAGGGCGACCCGTCGGATAATATTCCCGGTGTGCCGGGAATAGGGGAGAAAACGGCAATAACTCTAATCGGCAAATACAAGAGCATAGAAAATCTCTATGAACAATTAGCTAAAGATAAAAAACCGAAAGATATTTCGCCAAAACTTGCGGAAAAACTGTTAGAAAATAAAGACATGGCGTTTTTTTCCAAAAAACTCGCCACCATTATTAGGAATGTTGAGGTTGATTTTAGTTTGGTAAAATCCGATTGGCGGCAGAATATTGATAAGGAAAAGCTTAACGGTTTACTTAAAGAGCTTGGACTTTATAGTTTAGTAAAAAGATTTTCGGAGATGGAAGAACCTATGAATGAAGAACCGAAGGAAAAAGAAGCGTCTTTGTTTGATTCGGTGAACATAAAAAGGGAAAACGAAAAAGGTATTCAAGATAAATCTGAAATTGGCAAAATATTAAAAAAGGCGGAGCTTCAAAAGAATTTAATATTTGATATAGCCGACGGTCTGTTGGACATTATTTTTAATGACCAAAAAGTTGTCAGTATTTCCACGGAAAAGATGTTCGGCGATAAGGAATTGCGTTCAAATGCTAAAGTTTTATTTGAGAATTCCGGTATTTTAAAAATAGGCCATGGTTTTAAAAGAATAGCCAAAATTTTGTTGGAGCGCGGCATTCATATCAAAGGCATTGAATTTGATACGGAGCTGGCGGCTTATTTATTGAATTCCGATTTGCAAGATTTTGATTTGAATAAAATTTATTTTATTGAATTCGGAGACAATGTCAGTTTTGATGTTAAATCAAGATTGTCGGCCATTTCGGCTCTCAAAAAAAGTTTGTGGGAAAAATTAAAATTAAACGGATTGTTAAAATTGCTGGAAGATGTGGAATTGCCCCTTAGTCCAATTTTGGCCGAGATGGAATTTGTCGGCATCAATGTTAATCAGAAAAACATTGAAATATTATCCAAAAAAACGGAGGAGCAGATAAAAAATCTTGAAAAAGATATTTATAAATTTGCCGGCGAGGAATTTAATATCAGTTCTCCTCAGCAATTAGCCCATATTTTGTTCACTGTTCTCGGCCTAAAAGGGAAAGTTAGAAAAACGGGGAAGGGGGCGCTCTCAACTGCCGCCGCCGAACTTGAAAAACTGTCGGAAGAACATCCGATAATAGATTTAATATTAAAATATCGGGAGCTTCAAAAATTGAAAACCACTTATATTGAACCCTTTCCGTCTCTAATTGATTCCAAAACCGGCCGTCTTCATACTACTTATAACCAAACCGGCACAACGACCGGCCGTCTTTCCAGCCAAAATCCGAATTTGCAAAATATTCCCGCTCGCACGGAATTGGGTCAGGAGTTCAGAAGATCTTTTGTCGCAGATAAGGGTTTTCAATTGATTTCTTTTGATTATTCCCAGCTTGAATTGAGGATTGTCGCCCATATTTCCAATGATGAAAAAATGATGGAAGCGTTTAAGAGGGGAGAGGATATCCATACGCGAACAGCGGCTGAAATTTTTGAAGTGTCGGCGGATAAAGTAACCAAGAGTATGCGCCGCGACGCCAAAACATTAAACTTCGGAGTTTTATACGGAATGGGGCAAATGGGTTTTCAAAGAGCATCGGGGGTAACAAGAGAAAGAGCCAAAGAATTTATCAGAAAATATATGGAAGAATTTTCCGGTGTCGCGGCGTATATGGAACAGACCAAACAATCTGCATACCAAAAGGGCTATGTTTCAACTATTTTTGGCAGAAGAAGAAAATTGGAGGGAATAAAATCTAATATTCCCGAATTGATACGGCAAGCCGAAAGAATGGCAATCAATATGCCTGTTCAAGGAACAGCGGCGGACCTGATTAAAATGGCCATGGTAAAAGTCCACAATTTTGTCCACGAAAACTTAAGTCACGAGGAAGCGAGAATGCTTTTACAGGTGCATGACGAACTTTTATTTGAGGTTAGAGCGGATTTGGCGCAGAAATTAAGCAAAGATATCAGAGATATTATGGAAAATGTTTTCAAGATTAGCGTACCGTTGACCGTAGATGTGAAATGTGGAGATAATTGGTCGGACATGCGCAGCTTGTCCGTGAACTAAAAGTGAGCGGTTGCAAACAAGCTACCTTTTACTAACAAACAAAATCGTCATGCCAGAATTACCGGAAGTTGAAACAATAGTTCGTGAATTAGAAAAAAAAATTGTCGGTCTGCGCATCAAAGATGCGTGGATAGACCGACCTAAAATTGTCCGTCAAACCGGCGGTGTTGAAGTATTTAAAAAAGCCATAAATAATAAAAAAATACTAAGTGTCAAAAGACGCGCCAAATATATTATTATAAATATTGAAGGCAAAAAGATGACGCGGATAATAAATACATCAGGTTAATTTTATTTTTTAATAACGGTTTTCAACTTGCTTTGTCTGATTTGAGGCGGTTTGCCAAGATAATTTTGGCGGATGATAATAAGATTGACGCTTTGAAGGAGATTCGGGAACTTGGTCCGGAGCCGCTGGAAATTGATTTTAAAATATTTCATAAATTGTTTGAATCCGCCGGCCACCGCATACTGCGGGGTCCCGCCAAAGGCGGTGGCCGGCGGAAAAAAGGACGCATAAAGCCGGTTTTGATGGACCCTCAATTTATTGCCGGAATCGGTAATATTTACGGCGACGAAATATTATGGGAGGCCGGTTTTCACCCGCTTAGCCGCGCGGAAAACTTGAATGCCAAAGATGTCAAAAAAATTTTTGACGCTATTCAAAAAGTTTTGAAAAAAGCGATCTTGCATAAAGGCGATAGCATTGATAATTATAGAACCACTTCCGGAGAAAAAGGGGAATATCAAAATATACAAAAAGCATACCAGCAAACCGGTAAAAAATGCGCCAAAAAAGACGGGGGGATTATCAAAAGATTAAAGATCGGCGCTCGGTCGGCGCATTTTTGTTCAAAACACCAAATTTTAAAATGATTAGAATTCCAAAATTTAATTTAAACAGGATTATCATAATAATCGGCGCCGTGGCGCTCTTTCTTGTGGTGGCATTTTTCTTTTGGCTCAACGAAACAATAATTATAAATAATGACAACGGCGCAGACGAAGAATTAAAACCGGAAAGTCCGTTGACGGGTATCAGATGCGCAAATTATACCCAAAGGCCGATTGCGGTAATGATGGCGTCTGACGAGGAAGCAAGACCGTTATCCGGCCTTTCGCAGGCCGATTTAGTTTTTGAAATGCCCGTGGCTCCCAACGGAATAACAAGATTAATGGCGGTTTTTCAATGTGAGAAGCCGGAAGAAATCGGTTCGGTAAGATCAGCAAGGGGGGATTTTATTCCTCTTGCGGCCGGCATTGGAGCAATACTTGCTCACTGGGGAGGAGAGCAAGAAGCTCTTAAACAACTTAACAGCCAAATTATTGATAATGTTGACGCAATGAAATATGAAGGGACGGTTTTTTATCGGAAAAAGAACACAAAACCGCCCCATAACGGATTTACCGATTGGGACAAGCTTTTTGAAAAGGCGGAGTCGTTAAATTATAATTTGACCGATAAATTTTCCGGTTATTTGCATGGACAAGAAAAAATATCTAAAAATTTATCCGATATAGTAAGCAATATTTCCATTAACTACCCCGCTCCGTATAATATTCAATGGAATTACGAACAAAATACGAATATCTACCAAAGAACAAGAAACGGAGAACCGGAAACAGATAAAAATTCCGGCAAAGAAATCTCCGCAAGCGTTATTATTGTCATGAAAACCAATTCAAGGTTTATCAGTGACCAATACATCGCCGTTGATACGGAAGGCGGGGGAGACGCCATTATTTATCAAAACGGAGTTTCTACATCCGGAAAGTGGTTTAAAAATGCCGGCAGTTTAACCAACAAATTATATTTTTATGACGATAACGGGCAAGAAATTAAATTTACTCCGGGCAAAATGTGGGTAGAGATAGTAACCAACTAACAAGCTAACAATGATCATCTTTCTTCATGGTTCCGATGGCTATCGTTTAAAAAAAAGATCTCGGGAAATTATTGATAGCTATCAAAAAAAGCACAAGAGCGGATTGAATTTTTTTAAATTTGATTGTGCCGATATGGGCGCAGGCGAATTTATAAAAATTGAAGAAGCCATAAAAAACAGTTCCTTTTTTAATGAAATAAAATTAGTGGTTTTAAATAGCCCGTTTTCTCAAAAAATTATTGCCGATAAAATCGGCGACTTCATCAAAAAATACGATTTACTCAAGACAAAAGATGTGGTTGTTCTTGCGGTTGAAAATTCTGACGACAAACCGTCTCTGACCGGCAATAAGGGATTGTTGGAATTATTAAAAAAACCGGGAAATTTAGTGGAAAATATAAATTACATGGGGGGAGTTAAACTGACGAATTGGATAAAAAATGAATTTGTTTCACGAGATTGCGCGATAGAACCGATGGCGTTAAGAAAAATTATTGATTATATCGGCAATGACAGTTATTCTTTGATTATTAATACGGATAAATTGGCCAATTATTTGTCCGGAGGCGCGTCTTCGCAGGCAGGCGGAAATAAAATCTTAAAACCGGAAATTATTGATTTATTAATAACTCCGAAAACAGATCTTAATATTTTTGATTTAGTGGACGCGATCGCTTCCAAAAATAAAATTAAGGCTTTTGACATTCTTTACCGAGAGCTGAAAACCGGACGGAATGCCAATTATATTTTAACTATGATAATCTTTCAATTCAGGAATTTGCTGATGATAAAAGATTTAGCCTTGCGGTCCACCCCCCCTGATTTAATGGCGAAAAAATCCGGCTTGCATCCTTTTGTGGTTAAAAAAGCGATGCGTGAATTAGGCAAATATGAAATGAGCGAGTTAAAATCTTTTTACGGAAAATTATTAAACGCAGATATTGCTTATAAGAACGGAAAAATTGCCATAGACGATTCTTTGTTCGGTTTAGTTTTTTCCATATGAAAGAATTTCTTCATTTGAGTCGCGCCAACGACTTAATAGATAAAAAAGACCGCAGAATATACAGAATTTTTGAAATAATGCCGGGTCTTTTAGCTTGGCTGACTTTGTTGGCGGTTGTTGGCCTGTCATTTATTGCGCCGGTTTTTATGGCGATTTTTATAATAATTTTTGATATTTATTGGCTGGTTAAGACCATTTATCTTTCTTTGCACCTTAGAATTTCCTACAAAAGATTGCGGGCTAATTTAAAAATTAATTGGCTTGAACGGCTTGACCGATTGTCGGTTCAAGAATATCGTCTCTCGTCTATAAAATCATGGCGCGATATTCACCATTTTATTTTCCTGCCCGTTTATAAAGAGGAATATTCCATTATCGCTTCTTGCTTGGAAGCGTTGTTAAAAACAAATTACCCCAAATCTAAAATGACGGTGGCTATTTGTTATGAAGAAAGAGGGGGCGATGAAACCGCTTCAGCTGTCAAAGAAATTGAAAAAAATTATAAAAAAGATTTTTTGGATTTGGTAAGCATCGCGCATCCGTCCGATCTTGCCGGTGAAATTCCCGGAAAGGGCTCCAATGCGGCTTATGCCGCTAAAATCGTTAAAGAAGAAATCATAGATCGGCTCGGTATGCCTTATGACCATATCTTAGTTTCTAATTTTGATATTGATACTGTGGTTTTTCCGGAGTATTTCGGAGTTCTTTCGTACACCTTCCTTACTTCAAAAGATCCGCTGAGAGCTTCTTATCAGCCGATTCCTTTGTATATAAATAATATTTGGGAAGCGCCGTCGTTTGCGCGGGTGGTGGCTTTTTCGGCAACTTTTTGGCATACCATCAAACAGGAAAAATCGGAGAATGCCACTTCGTTCTCCTCCCATTCCATGCCGTTCCAGGCGTTGGTTGATGTTGGTTTTTGGGAGAAAAATATGGTTTCCGAGGACTCGCGCATTTTTTGGCAATGTTTTTTAAGATATGACGGCGATTATCGGGTAGTGCCTTTGTTTTATCCGGTTTCAATGGACGCCAATGTCGCTCCCACTACCTGGAATACTTTTAAAAATGTTTATAAACAGCAAAGACGATGGGGATACGGAGCCGAGAATATACCGTATTTTTTATTCGGATTTTTAAAAAACAAAGCGATACCCAGATTTAAAAAATTATTTTACGGCTTTACCATTATTGAAGGTTTTCATTCGTGGGCGACCAACGCGCTTATTATTTTTATTCTTGGATGGCTACCTTCGCTTGTCGGCGGTTCGGCGTTTAACAGAACGGTTTTGTCTTTTAATCTGCCGTATATTACGAGAATTATTATGTCGTTTGCAATGTTGGGGTTGATTTCCTCGGCGGTGCTATCTATGCTCATTCTTCCGCCTCGGCCGCCCAAATTCGGCAAATTTAAATATTTGTGGATGATTCTCCAGTGGATTATTTTTCCGGCGGCAACGATAATTTTTGGAGTTTTTCCCGGCTTGGATGCCCAAACCCGCCTGATGCTCGGAAAATATATGGGTTTTTGGGTTACGCCTAAGTATCGGGATTTGTAAAAAACAAAAAAAACCATGCAAGATTACAGTTCTTTTGGTATTTACGAAATTTAAAAACCAAAGCGAAGGTTAGTCCCATATTTCAGACCCGCAGCAGGCAGGCTTGGTGTCCAGCCGAAGTTAAAACCTTGTCCCATGCAAAACTGTAGGCTCTCCGTCTTATGTGCTTTGTTTAATTAACAATATTTTAAACGAAGGCTGGACCTGCCGTCGCGAGGACTAATGGAGGCCGCCGCAGGAGCGGCCGGAATGGGCTGAAATATGGGACTAACCGAGTGATTATTCAAAATGAGTTAACTTTTGAAAGTTGTCAAGCTTTTCGCGAAGAAGGGGGTTTTTTTTCAAATTTGGGTCTTCTTTCAGCAGAGAGCGCGCTTCAAAGCGGGCTTTTTTGATTAAATCCACATTGGCGAGCGAAGCCATGCCGAGGTCGGGCAAGCCTGATTGTTTTACGCCGAAAAATTCTCCCGGCCCTCGAATGGCCATATCTTTTTCCGCCAAAACAAATCCGTCGTCGCATTCGACCAATGCCTTAAGGCGGGCATTTGTTGTTTTGTCGGCCGTTGAAGATAACAGAAGGCAATATGACTGATATTCATCGCGACCGACCCGACCCCTGAATTGGTGAAGCTGGGCAAGACCGAATCTCTCGGCGCTTTCTATGACCATTACCGATGCGTTGGGTATATCAACGCCGACTTCAATAACCGATGTGGAAACTAATATGTCGTATTTCAGGTTTTTAAAATCATCCATAATTTGATTTTTATCTTTTGGTTTCATCCGGCCGTGAAGCATCGCGATTTTAAGGTCAGGGAATATTGATTGAGATAATTTTTTATATTCTTCTTCCACGGCTTTTGCGTCTGCCCATGCTGTGTTTAATTTTAATTGTTTAGTTGTTGAGTTGGAGCTGATAGTTATTTCACCTTGTTCTATGCGGGGACAAACGATGAAAACTTGCCGCCCTTTTGCTACTTCTTGTTTTATAAATTCATAAGCAATTTTTATTTTTAACGGCGTAACGACGGAGGTGATGATTTTTTTTCGGTTTTTGGGCTTTTCTTTAATAATTGAAATGTCCAGATCGCCATAAATGGAAAGAGCGAGAGTGCGGGGGATAGGGGTGGCGGTCATGCTCAAGAGATGCGGAACGGATGCATCGGTTTCGCGAAGTAAAGCTTGGCGTTGCTTGATGCCGAAGCGATGCTGTTCGTCAATTACGACCAGGGCGAGATTTTTGAAAAAAACATCTTTTTGGATGACGGCGTGGGTGCCGATAATGATATTAATTGCGCCACTGGAAACTTCTCGTTTGAATTCTCCTTTTTTAATCTTTTGTCCGTTAATAAACGCTCCCGATCCGGTTAAAAGGCCGATATTGATATTGTTTCCGGAAATCAGATTCGATATTGTCTTAAAATGCTGTTTGGCCAAAACTTCGGTCGGCGCCAAAAAAATCGTTTGATAACCGGAGGATGCGGTTTGAACGGCGGCCATAAGGGCAACGACTGTTTTGCCGCTGCCGACATCTCCTTCCAAAAGCCGGTTCATCGGATAGGATTTTTCAAGATCTTTGAATATTTCCCATGCAGATATTTTTTGGTCGGTTGTGAGCTCAAACGGCAAGCGGGATATAAAATTTTGTATTAATTCTTTATTAAATTTAATAGGAACAGATTTAAGTTGGTTTAGTTTTCTTCTTTCAATAAGCGCTTTTAGCTGGAACAGCATCAAATCGTCAAAAGCAAGGCGCTCCTTGGCTGTTGCCGCATCGCCGAGATTTTTCGGAAAATGGATTGTTTTTATCGCTTCGCTTATTTTCGGGAAATGATATTTTTCCGAAATGTGCGCCGGAAGATGATCCTCGGTTTTAAAATTATTCAAAATAGGCTGTATTAAAAATCGCAGATATTTTGAAGTAACGCCTTCTGTTTCGGGATAAACCGGCACCAAGCCGCCGGTGTGAATCAGATTTGATTTCGGTTCGTTGTAATTTATTATCGGTTGGCTTTCTTCTGATGCCGTCTCTTCTGTAAGCTCCGCGTTTTTGTTAAAAGAGAATATTTTTTCATACGACGGGTTGGACAAATAAAGGCCGTGTTTGTCCAAATGAATTTTTCCTGCCAAACTGACAAATGTTCCTTCGGTGAGCTGGTTGGCGACATAGGGCTGATTGAACCAGACCACTTTCAAGGCGCCGGTTTGGTCTTTGACTATGGCATTGATGACGGTCATCCGTCTCGGGAATATTCTCCGGGTGTCTATTTTGACGACTTCTCCCTGGATATTTATTTTCTCTCCCGGTTCGATGTCGGAAATTTGAGCAGTCTTGGTGTAGTCGTCGTAGCGGGCGGGAAAGTGCCAAAGGAGGTCTTTGACGGTTTTAATGCCAAGTCTGTTCAGCTTGGGCAGATTTCTCGGCCCCACATTCTTTAATTTTTCTATAGGAGTGAAAATATCCATTTAACTAATAACTAAAAAAAATTAGTTTTTCACATTGCGCTGTTTCGGCTGTTTCGTGAAGTCAGTTAGTATACCATTTTTTAGCAAAATCAAAAAACACCCCTTTCGGTGTTTTTTGATTTGGTTAGTTCTTTTTTCTAAAGTGTCCCCTCGAGAGGAATCGAACCTCTATTGCAAGATCCGCAATCTCGCGTTCTATCCATTGAACTACGAGGGGTAAAATTACATTCGGCAGATACCATTTTTTTGATTCCAAACTTAATTCTTTAATATCTCCGAGCGCGTATTCTATCCAAAATGATTTTAATTCTTTATAAGAATAAGGCTGATTGTCAATGGAAATTCCCAATTCATTGATTGAAATTTGAGACATCTCCGATTTTTTATTTGTGTAAAGGATAAGCACCAAAGCGGACATTATCATAAAAACGACCGTCAGAGTATTTTTGTGAAAAAAAATCATCGCGCCGGCTCCGGCAAAAAGTCCTGCGATTACCGTAAAGGCAAAATATTTTTTTTGGGAATTATGATAAAACAGCGGCGCTTCCCAAAAAAATTCTCTTGGGAACGATGATTTATTCTCTGTACGCGCAGGCATAGTTAAAACCGGCCCGGCTTTAACGGGGGAGAGGGTCGGTTGTTCGGCGGATTTGTTTCTTAAATCAATTGTTCGCGGCATAAAAATGTTGATGGCGGAGGGTAGAGGACTCGAACCTCTAAGCCCCTTTCGGAGCCCCAGTTTTCAAGACTGGTGCCTTACCATTCGGCGCAACCCTCCTTTGTCAGATTACTTTTTAACCGTCTTTTCTCTTCGGTAGGCGTTTATGCTTTTTGAAATTTCGCTCAAAAGAAACGCGACCAAAACCTCATAGCTTAAAAATCTTATTTGCGGTGAAACTTCCAAATTAGCAAATGAACCGATTAACGACATCGCCAACAAGGAAATCCACCAAATATAAACCATTAATTCGCCCGGTCTTATATTGAGCTTGGTGCCGATCCATCGGGATGTTTCTTTGTGTACGACATAAACGCCGAGAAGTATGAGATAACTGGTAATCATTGTTTCCGGGAGTTCAAACGCCGGTTTGATAAAATCAATCCAACTAAGCGCAAGTAAAATGGCCGTCCAAATAAGCAGAAAATGGAAAAGAAGATCCTTTACCGAGGATAATTCAATTCTATAGCGTTTTGCCGTATTTTGATTATCCAT
>Ga0075932_113_pt1 | contig 18741 bp, 17 predicted proteins | sample RifGroA2_FD_67912 | JGI IMG/M metagenome (GOLD analysis project Ga0075932, IMG submission 67912) | Parcubacteria (Yanofskybacteria) bacterium GW2011_GWA2_41_22
CCGCCGATTGCCGCGCTTTTAATCCACTCCGTAAGCATATTTTGGTCGGCATGAGCAGAATATCCGCCGATTGCCTTTACTTGGCAATTGACCGGTATAATCTGTCCGAATATAGAAACTTCTTTGGCGCCGTCCAAAATCTTGCGCCCAAGCGTTCCCTCAACCTGATAGCCGATGAATAAAATGGTGGATTTCGGATCGGACAAATATCTTTGTTCATGATGCAGAATGCGTCCGCCGTTGGACATGCCCGAACCGGCGATGATTACCTTCGGTCCAGATACATTGTTGATGGATTTTGACTCGTCAACTGTTTTGGTGAATTTTAAATTGGGAAAATTAAAAATATCGTCCCCCGATTCAATCAGATAAACCGCTCTTTTGTTAAAATAATGAGGATACTTTTTATAAACTTCGGTAAGATTGGTCGCCAAAGGAGAATCAACAAAAACAGGGACATGGGGAATGCGATTATGGTTCATCAGTTCGTTCAGTTCATATAATAATTCCTGCGTTCGTTCCATGGCAAAAGAGGGAATCATAAGCGTCCCGTCGCGGTTTATCGTTTCGGTAATAACATTTTCTAAAATCTCTCTTCGTTCTATCTTGTCTTCGTGAATCCTTGAACCATAAGCCGATTCAATTACCGCATAATCGGCCTCTTTGACAAAAACAGTCGGCTGAAGCAATGGTGTAGGCGGGTTGCCCAAGTCGCCGGAAAAATATATTTTTTTGCCGTCAAAACTTATTTCAATTATTGAAGAACCCAAAATATGTCCGGCATCCAATAACCGGGCCGTTAACCCGTCATCAAGCTCTATTTTTTCTTCATAATCCGCGCCCCGCGCCAAAGACAAAACACCCTCAAGATCTTCGGCGTTAAAAAGAGGTTCATGTCCGGCCTTCGCGGCTTCTTGTTTTATTAAATTTAAATTATCCGGCAAAGCTGTCCGAATCATATCCAAGGTCGGTTTGGAAGCAATCATCTCTCCGCGGAATCCTTCTTTAAATAATTTGGGTAAGCGGCCGGAGTGGTCGGTATGGCTGTGAGTTACAAAAACATAATTTATCTCTTTGGGATCGTAGGCAAATTTTTCATAGTTCATGCTTTCAGCGTATTTGGAACCCTGAAATAATCCGCAGTCAATCAATATTTTTTTGCCGCCGCTATCAAGAAGATAATTCGCGCCGGTTACAATTTTGGTTCCTCCGTAAAATGTTATTCTCATAAAAATACTACATTGTTAATTGATAATTGCTGATTGTTTTTTAACAATATAACAAGATAACAATTAACAATAATTCAAACAATTGCAACTTTAATAATTTTAACCACTTAAAAATATTGCCGTCAAATAACCAATTATTGATAATGTCGCGATGGGCGGCAAGGCGGCCATAGGCGCCCGCTTTTTTTGATTTACAAAAATTAAATGGGTCGCAAAAAGTCCGGCAACCGAAAACAAACCCACGATAACGGCTTGGGTCAATGAGGTTTTAACCAAAGAACTTGCCAAAATCAAAGGCACCGCCGTATCGCCCGAACCCAATATCATAAACTGATCACCCGCCCGCGCATGCGCTTCTTTTTTATTGGAAAAAAAGCCTTTAAATCCCGAGGGGATAAGAAAACCAAAGGCCGCCCCGCTTTCCAGCATATTCTTGGCTAATTCAATCATGTGTTTGGTTTTATAAACCGCCAAAATATCATAAAAAGACAAGGCAACCAGAAAAAACACAGCAATGGTCGGAGATACGCTCAAGCCGGCCAACGCGCCGATGCCGGCAATGCCTAAGATAACGCCGACATTATGCATAAAAACATTTTTTATTGATATGAAAAGAATCAGTATTAAAATCGTCAAAATAAAATCCCAGGAATAATAGGCCATTCGAGCAAAATCAAAAGCTCCAAAAACAAACTGGGCGCCCCCGAAAACAATAACCACCAAAAATAACCTAAAAAACCAATGAGCGGCTTTTTTGTACTTGAAAGCAAAAATAAAAAACAAAAAAATCAAACCCGCGGAAACGATATCCGCATATGAAAATTTAAAATTAGAAATTGGAATAACACTGGAAAATGAAGAATACTTGTAAGCCGTAAAAATCCCCAAAGCCATCGTGGAGGCGAACATAATAAGTATTTTTAAAAATAATTGCGGCTTGAATATCATAGTTATCTTATCCATGGTTTGGAAGGATATTGTTGAATCAAATATTTGTAACCCTTGCCTTCCGGAATTTGAATTTCGTTCTCATTAAGCCATGTTTTAATCAGGGCGCGTTCGGTCCCGGAGATGGTTTTAACTTTTACTTCCTGAGCGTTTAAAACTTCCGTATCGGATTGAAGATTTTTTAAAGAAATAAAAATAAGACCGATAAAAAATGCGGCAAGAAGCGAAATAAAAACCGCTCCAATATATGATTCCACTTTGGCGGTAAATGGATTGCTCATCGCACTATTATTGTTCCCGCTTCTTTAATATTTTTTTCGTTGTGATATCCAAAAATTCCTTTGGCGGCGAAAGTAAACGAAAAATAACTCCCTTGCGGTATATCGCCGACGCTGTCAAAACCGACTAAATCATTGTGTTCAGGATGCGGATCGGAAATTACTCTGATTGAGAAAATACCGTCGTTCTTGAATCTTACGGTATCTCCGGCATGAATCTTTAAATTAGTCGGACTGAATACGCCGGCTTTATATGAAATGGTATAAAGGCGTGGCTGTCTTGTTTCTGAAGGAGATTCAGTGTAAGAAGGCACCGGTTCGGTATTATCGCTCAAACCGGAACGGCCAAAAATATTTATCGCCGCAACCATTAATATCAGCGCTGATATTATCAAAGCCCAAAATATCCCCGGCCCGCTTAACGGCTGAATTTTTCTTCTTTCCTTCTTTACCGCAAGCTGCGGTTCAAATTGTGGCGGTATGCTATCCATCCCGTACGAAGTAGCTGCAATGCAGTTATGCTCATAAGTTATGCGTCCCGAACGAAGTAAGAAACTTTTGGTTTCTGCCGAAATAATATTTCGGACTTCGTACGGGATGCGCGCAAAACTACTTTTATTATTTTATTTAATACCCCGTTCGTTTAACCCGTTAGGGCTACTTCGTTCGGGATCCATCTTTTAAATTATATCATAAGCATCAAAATATTAACAAAACGAAAACCCCCTGGAACAAGGGGGGGATAAACTTCACCGCCGGCTGATATCGGACATTACTTCATTGAAAATAATTTTTGCTCCGGAGAGCGATATCGCCTCTGAACCAAAACAATATAGAATCGTCCGCTTTCTGATTGGCCGGCTTGCGGCTTGCAAGATCATTTTTTGGAAATTATCATCCGACAACAGGTATTTTCTATCCGCCATTTTTCTGCCAAAGATCATGAAAAACATCTTATATTTTAAAAAATTTCGAGCGGCCTTAATGTCTTTGCCTTTAAAACAATGAAGCCACTTTTTTTGTAAATAATTCGTTTGAAACAATTCGGTGAGAAGACGCGTTTTCTTCTCTTCAAATATCACGATATTTTGAACGGTTTCATTTTCTACGCGGCAAACATTTAACCAAACCGGACAAATTTTTTCTTGGCGGAAACGAAATATCAAATTATGAATTTGGTCAAGCGATTCCCAAATTTCAAAAATGGTCATATTCCAAAAAAGACTGTGCCATGCCTCATGCCGATTTTGTTCAAATGGAAATATGTTAAATTCATCATTTTTGAAACTCTTTTGACTCTTGGGAATACGGCTTTTGGGAATAAGGTGGTCCAGCGTGATTTTATCGCCAAAAGAAGAACGATATAATCGGCGAAGTCGTTTTAGGGATTTGCCAGCCAAGCGCCGCTCCTTTTGTTAACGAACCTTTGATGAAAAAAGAATATTCTTATTGATTAAAACCGTCAACCCCGAACGAAGTCGCGAGGGCTCACAGCGCGCCCCTACTTCGTACGGGGTCAACCCCGCCTCTCTTGCAAAAATTCTATGACAACTTGTTTGTCGGACCAAGGAAGCTTTTTCCCGCCGGCAACAGCCATTGATATCTCACTTCCCTTTCCGGTTATGATGACGGTATTACCTTCTTGAGCATCAGTCAGAGCCTTTTTTATCGCCTCTTTTCTATCAATAACTTTATGAACTTTTAAACTTTCTAACTTTAAACTTGACGAAATACCGGAAAAAATATCTTCAATAATTTTTTCCGGTATTTCGTCATAGGAATCTTCATTGGTTAAAATTATTTCATCGCAATATTTTTCCGCGATTCTGCCGAATTCCGGCCTTTTCCATTTGTCTCTCCCTCCGCCCGCCGCCCCCAACACACAAATTAATTTAGGATTTTTAGGGTTTTGCGTTTTCAGTGTTTTATAAACGCTTTCCAGCGAATCCGGCGTGTGGGCGTAATCAACAACAACCCTGAACGGCTCTTTCTGAATAAACTCCATTCTGCCGGAAATGCTTTTTATTTCTTCCAAAATCGGTTTGGCTGACGGTAAATCAATTCCATACATTGCCGATACGGCCAAAGCCGCCAAACAATTTTGAACATTAAATTCTCCGGCAAGGTTTAAATTAAAAACCGTCCCGTAAACATCGAATTTAATTCCCTTTTCGGTATTCTCAATATTGTTTGCTTTCATGTCTCCTGTTTGCAAACCAAAAAACATTTTTCTTTTAACCGGATATCTGCTGAAATATTCAACATTCGGATCGTCGGCGTTTAAAACATGGATATTTTTTGTTGCGGAGAAAAGTTCTTCTTTGGCTTTTCGGTAATTTTCAAACGAACCGTGGCTTTCAATATGCTCTTTGTGCAAATTGGTAAATACGGCGCAGTCAAAACTGATGCCCAAATGCCTCTTCTGCTTAATGCCCTCCGAAGTAACTTCCAGCACAACGAATTCGCAACCGGCTTTTTTAGCTTCATAAAGAAACTTCTGCAGTTTAAATCTTCCGGGCATGGTCATTTTCAAGGTGTTGGGCCATTCCCGTTCTCTTATTTTGAACCCAAGAGAACCTATGGCGGCAATTTTTTTATCGGCGCTTTCCAAAATTTTGGAAATCAAAAAAACCGTCGTTGATTTACCCTTGGTTCCGGTAACGCCGATTACCTTCATCTTTCGTGACGGAAAACCGTACAGCACCGCGCCGGCATAAGCCAGTCCGGCGTGATAAAACGGAACAAAAAAAATAAACACCGATTTCGGAATCAGCCGGGGTATTCAACAACCTGGCCTTCAAAACCCAGTTTGAACCTTGTCACCCCAGGCCACTTGTTAGCGTCAATTCCCCAAAAATCGTAATATTGAAACTTTAAACTTTTAAACTTTTTTATTATCTCCCAGTGCATAAAATACGGCGCCATTAAATTCCTGTAATCGCGGTCGGAAGCGCCGTGCAAATAATATGCCGTATTTCCGTACGACATAATTATCGCTCCGGCAATCGGTTTATTCTCGTAATTAACGAAAAATAATTTGGCGGAAATTTCGCTGTTCTTAAAAAAACCAAGCAACCTTTCATAATACTCAAAATTATGAGTGGCAAAACGGTCGGTCTTCGCTGTTTTTTTTAAAAGCTTCCAAAACGCTTTGATGCCATCGCTTTCAATCAATTGAAGGCCCTTTTTGGAAGCAAGATTGATATTGTATCTTGTCTTGTGATGCATCCGTGATAAAAGTTCCTCTTCCGGCAAATCCAGATGCAAAATAACCGTTTTATGGGGTTGAATATTTTTTGAAGAATGTCCTATTTTTATGCCGGTCTGACGCAAAAGCTCCGGAACCGTATCCAACAACGGCTCCATTTTGATGAAAATAGACTTTTCTTCTTTGCCTGTTTTTTTGAGATAACTGATAAAATTCTTGAGCTCGTTTGATAAGCCGGATTTAATTTCGTCAAAAAGAATTTCCGGCCCGTGAGGTATGTAGAGATAACTTTTCTTAAAAAGCAAATCGTGTTTGATAATATTGGCTCTTATTTTCCCGTCGTCAAAATGCCAGGTTTTGCGTCCCAATGATTTCTGAAAATCCAGCCACTCAGTTGTCTGCAGAAATGAACGACCCATAAAATTAAGTTGCGGTTCGGATGGTTGCAGGCTCTTTCGGGACTTGCGGAGCTCGACGGAGGAAAGGCGAAGGTTCACGCGAGAAATTTCGCGGGAATCGCCTCCGAGTTAAAGACAATCCGCCAGCCACCGCTTTCAGCGGGGCCCCGCCAAGGGCGGTGGCAGGAATTTACGCCGTGCCCGAAAAGTCGCAACCATCCGAACCATACTATTTCTTGCCTAAAATTTTTAACGCATCTCGCACCCGATTCTCCAGCGTCTCTCCTTTTGCTTCTTTAAGGACATCTTTCGCCTGATTGGCGCTGTAACCAAGAGCAAGCAGGGCATCCATGGCATGGCCTTCTTGTCCCAAATCAAGCCCGTCAACATCTTCTAGATAGTCAATCTTGTTTTTCAATTCCAAAATCAATCTTTGGGCGGTTTTGGGGCCAAGTCCGGAAACCTTTTTCAAAAAATCAGCATCGTCGTTTATCACCGCCGCTTTAAGATGCCTCGGTTCCACCGACGACATGATGTTAAGAGCGTTTTTGGGTCCGATGCCGGAAACGGAGATGAGGGTATTAAACAAGTCTAAATCTTCTTTTATATCAAATCCATACAAGTCAAAAGTCCCCTCCCGCATATTCAGCTGGGAATGGATAAACATTTTAACGGGGTCAACCCCGTACGAAGTAGAGGCGCGCTGCGTGCCCTCGCGACTTCGTTCGGGGTTGACACCACCTTGACTTTTTGATAAAATATTCAGCAGTTTGGGAACAATACTCACCTTATATCCTATACCCCCCGCGCTTAAAATAACGAATTTGTCTCCCAAGTATTCAATTTTCCCTTCTAAAAAGCTAATCACGCTTCAAGCATAACAAATGTTTAAACTTTCATCAAAATTCCAACCTACCGGAGACCAACCCGAGGCGATAAAAAAATTAGCCAAGGGTTTAAAATCCGGTAAGAAACACCAGGTGCTTTTGGGCGTTACCGGTTCCGGCAAAACATTCACCTTGGCAAAAGTGATAGAAAATTACGGCCAGCCGACATTAGTTATTTCTCACAACAAAACCTTAGCCGCCCAGCTTTACAAAGAATTGAAAGAATTTTTTCCAAAAAATGCCGTTCATTATTTTGTCAGTTATTACGATTATTACCAGCCGGAAGCGTATATCCCCCACACCGACACCTACATAGAGAAGGATTCAAAAATAAACGAGGATATTGACCGACTTCGCCACGCCGCCACCCAGGCCATTACCAACCGCGATGATGTGATAATCGTCGCTTCGGTATCCTGCATCTACAACCTTGGCTCGCCGGAGGATTACAAAAATCTGGGTCTTGAAATATTTACCGGCAAAAAAATCCAGCCGGCGGAACTGGTCCGCGGATTATTGCGTCTTCAATACGCCCAAGACATAGAGCTCAAGAGAGGATGTTTCCGCAAAACAAGCAATGAGCTGGAAATAATTTCTCCAAGCGCGCAGGAAGTTGTCAAAATTATTTTTAAAAACGGCCAGATTGAAAAAATGTGCCGGGCCGATATAAAAAACCCCGACGACCTTGAAATTAACGAACTTCAATATTATAAAATTCTTGAAACAACCGTATTTCCGGCAAAATTTTGGATAACCACGGACAACAAGATCGGCCTTGCAATTGAGAACATCAAAAGCGAACTTCAAAAACACATTAAAAAATTAAAAGCGGCGGGAAAATTTGAGGAAGCCGTCCGTTTGCAGGAAAAAACAATTCAAGACATAGAGATGATGCGCCAAACCGGCTACTGCCATGGTATTGAGAATTATTCCCGCCATCTAGATTTTAGAAAGCCGGGAGCTCCGCCTTTTTCTCTGTTGGATTTTTTTAAAAGCAAGGGGGAGTTCTTGACCGTCGTAGACGAATCCCACATGACTATTCCCCAAATCCGAAGCATGTTCAACGGCGATCATTCCAGAAAAAGCACTCTTGTGGAATACGGGTTCCGCCTGCCCTCGGCGATTGACAATCGCCCGCTTAAATTTGCCGAGTTTGAAAAAAGAGTCCAAAAAGTAATCTACGCTTCCGCCACTCCCGGCAAATTTGAGCTGAAAAAAGCAAGATCCAAAAACATTGCCGAACAATTCACCCGACCCACCGGCTTATTGGAGCCGACCATTGAGATAAGACCGACCAAAAATCAAATCCCCCACCTTATGGAAAACATCCGCGCGCGAACCCAAAAAGGCGAACGCACGATTGTCACCACCCTTACCAAACGAATGGCCGAAGACCTTTCGGAACATCTTGCCGGAAACGGCATAAAAGTAAATTATCTCCATTCCGAAATTAAAACCCTTGACCGCCTCAAAGTGTTGAAAGATCTTCGCTTAGGAACATACGATGTCATTGTCGGGGTAAATCTTTTGCGGGAAGGGCTGGATTTGCCCGAGGTATCGCTGATAGCAATTTTAGACGCCGACAAAGAAGGTTTTTTGAGAAACACCACGACTCTGATTCAAACCATGGGCCGGGCGGCGCGTAATGCCAACGGTCATGTCATTATGTATGCCGACAAAATAACCGGTTCCATAGATACGGCCGTAAAAGAAACCACTCGGAGAAGAAAAAAACAGGAGGAATACAATAAAAAAATGGGGATAACGCCAAAATCAATCGTAAAAGATATAAATAGTTTTGACCTGCCTACGACAAAGAACCACGCAATGGAAACAAAAAATTACGACGGCAAAGAAGACGGCATCATTTTCTTCGGCAATGCCAACAAGCGCAATGCGATAAAACAGCTCACCCGCCTGATGGACCGCGCCATCAAAAAATTTGATTATGAAAAGGCGCTGGTGTACAAGGAGCAGATTAAAAAGTTAAAAGGATAAAAAGATTGCTGATTGTTAATTGTTATCTTGTTGATTGAATTTTTAACAATATCAATTTCAAATAAGCGGAATCGCGTTTTTTTGTTATCCAAAAACAAAGAATTGCATTAAAAAACAAAATATGATAAACTATCTCCATTACTTTTAATCTGCGGTTATTAGCTTATTTTTATGCCCATAACAAAATCGGCCGAAAAGGCCTTAAGACAGTCAAAAAAAAGGAGAACGGTAAATCTCCGCAAAATTAACGCCTACAAAACGGTTGTTAAGGAGTTTAAAAAACTTTCCGCTTCCGGCAAAAAAGACGATATGCAGAAACTTTTGCCAAAACTCTATAAAAAACTGGACAAGGCGACCAAGGGCGGAGTCATCAAGAAAAACAAGGCCTCGCGCCTAAAATCCAAAGCCGCCAAAGCCCTCTCCCCTAAAACCGCTTAACAAGCGGTTTTAGAATCTTAACGGCTCAACGGCAATTGCCGTTGAGCCGTTAAGATTAGAGTATGGTGCAAGAAACTTTATTTTAGCGAGCGAGGGGCAAAATGGAAATTCTTATTTACATTTTGCCCGAGCGAAGCTAAAAGGGTGAATACTCCGCCGCTCTGCGGCGGTATCAGTTCAAGCTCTTCCAAATAGCGAGTGGCGGTAGCGTCAGATATTCCCAACAGCTGTTCAATGTGATTATTCGTAAGCGGAGTTTGGGTTTCCAAAATTCCTAAAATTGCCTCTTTATTCCGCTTTTTTTCTTCGGCCTGTTGTTTAATTAGGGATTTATTCTTACCTTTTCCCAAAATCCCGCCTTTTCTTCCAAGAAAGTACCCCACCCCAACCCCTACCAGCAAAATTATCAAATAAATTAATTTGTCCATGTTAACTAAAAAATAATATTTTAAAAACTTCTAATCATTTTTACACAATGATTTTAGCCACTCTTCTAATTTTTCAATGGGCATTGCAAAAACATTTCTTCTGTTGGCAAGGTTATTTAATCTTTCCATTCGTGTAGAATTTGATTCCGCATCTCTATATCTATAGTAATCACCGTCACAAATACCTACAAAGAATTGACCCTGCCCAGTTGATTCATTTGCTTCACGAATAAATTGTTGTAAATCTTTATATTGACTACCTTGAGAACCACCGCTATGACCTCGGGTATATTTGTGTGAAGCATAAAATTCCTTTCCACAAAATTTCCAAGAAAAATCTATAGTCTTTGCTCGGCTTGTTCCGCCACGCTGTCGCACTTCCCTGTGAGAAATGACAGCTCCGCCCAAAAGAGATAACTCTGCGGTGCCAAGTTGGCGAAAATTTTTAATTCCTGATATTTTCTTTATATATTCTGCTGCTATATTTTCGTGGATTTTTTGTTTAGCTGGATCTTTTGCAAAGAATGCTCTAAACAATAAATCTGTTTTAATTTTCTGTATGACATTCTCCCTGGGAAAATTGTGTCGAGTAGAAAAAGTATTTATTTTTTTAAGCATTCCTGGATCTTTTTGTTCAAGTAAACCAAAGACCCCCTCATCATTAAGGCGAAGTTGTTTTATATATAGACCTTCGTAATCTGGGGGCATATTAGGCATGAGTTGAAATAAAATTTCTGGCTAACTGGTAATCCATACGGCGACGATACATTCCATCTTTACGCAAACCCTTAAAAGGTGTCAAGAACACATCTTTGGTTGAATTTCTAAATTCGCTTAATTCATTGTTTAGATTATACACGAGCGAAGAAAGATTAGAAAAGTTCCCGCCGATCCTAGTTATCATTCTTGAAGAATGACAAATATTGTAATTTGAAAGTTCTGCGCCTCGACAAAATCTTATTGATGGACCTTGCGTATCGTCAAAGGCAATAAAACCCAGCTCTCCTTGCGGGTCGTTAAATACAAGCTCCTCCGCCTTTTTATTACCAGTTGGTAAATTTTTACTTAAGTCCGATAAACTACCTATAAATGTTGAGTCAAAAAAGATATGGACATCTTCGGATTTTTTTGTAAAAAGAGCTAGGCAAACCGGATTTTCAGTATCAGAAAACATTCCCTTGTCATGCAGAAAAATAATTGAGTCCAATCGTTCTAAAAATAAGCGGCTCTGTAAAAAAGTAGCTGGTATAAGCGCTCCCACATTCTCGCAATTCTCTAAGCAAAGATGCAAGGCATGCTTATACAAATCATCAAATTTAGTATTTGGATACCAAAGACCTCTTCGATGAGCGGAATTCTTTGCAAGCCAAGGAGGATTAGTTATACATGTTTTAAAATTATTCGGAAAGTTGCTAATTGTATCTCTATATTCAACATCGGGACTATCGGGCTCTATATCAAATGAAGTAAAGTTTTTAGCATATCCTACCGCCTGCAAGGTTCGAATTATATTATTAGCCCCAGCATACGGTTCTAAAACTTTATGATTCCTAAGTTTAATCTTTTCTGCCCATAACTTAAAAGGATCAAGTTGAAATGGATTCCCTTGAGTATAATAACGGCCATTTTGGCGTTTAATGTTTAAATTAGTCACCACTGCATTCATATTAAAATTTTAACACTTTTATCCCTTGTGAAAAATAAGAAAATATACACAGGTTCCAGTCTTTTGAGCCGTTGACAAGCAAGCGGATGAGTCTTTGAGCGGGTTTTGAGGTCTAAGGCGGGCATGGTTTTTTGCGAAGCAAAAAGAGCGAAGACCCCCAATTTCTGAATTGGGGGCTCGAAGAGCCTCAACCTTGAGCCCGTCTCGCGGGGACGGGCGAGAAAAGCGAAAAGATTGCATCCGCTTGCGTTTGCTAACTCCTCTTCGCCACGCTCAACACAATCCCCAACCCGCCCAAGAGAGAGATAATCGCCGTGCCGCCGTAGCTGACAAAAGGCAAAGGGATGCCGGTAAGCGGGACCAAACCGGATATGGCGGCGATGTTGATGAACGCCTGCGACATAATCCACATATTCATTCCCATCACCAACAGCGCCGAAAATTTGTCGGGCGCGTTTCTGGCAATTTGTATTAAAATAAAACACAGAACTACGAACAGGCCGATAGTTGCCGCCGCGCCGACGAAACCAAGCTCTTCAGCGATTACGGCAAAGATTGAATCCCCCACCACTTCCGGCAAAAAACCAAGCTTTTGTTTGCTTTGGCTGTATCCCAACCCGAACAAGCCGCCCGACCCGATAGACACAAAGGATTGATTTATCTGATAGGATATGCCCCTCGGATCCACGGAGGGATTGATAAACGACTTTATTCGGTTGAGCCGATACGGCTCAACCCAAATAAAAACAGCGACGATGGCCGCCAAAATTCCGGCTATTCCCAAAAATTGTTTTAAACTTATGCCGGCAAAAAAATAAATTCCGCCCGCAATGCACATCACGACAATTAAAGTTCCGACATCCGGCTGAAGCACCAAGAGGAGCATGATAAAAGCCATAATTATAAAAAACGGGGCCATCCCGTAAGTCCAATTTTTAATTCTTTCATTGCGCCCGCCGAACCAAGCGGCAAGATAAAGAACAACCGCTAATTTTAAAATTTCGGACGGCTGAAAAGAAACCGGTCCGACATTGAGCCACCTCGTCGCTCCTTTCAGTCCCTGCCCGAGGGTGGGGACAAAAACCAGGATCATTAAAACCAAAACAAAAAACAGAAGAAAAAAAGATATTTTTTTATAAAACTTGTGATGGAATTTTGAAAAAAGAAACATTAAAGCAAGTCCAGGAATAATCCCGAATTCAATCTGATGCAACACATAATAATACGAGGAGTTGAATTTTTTTTGGCCGGCCTCGATGCCCGCGGAAGATAAAACTACCAGTCCGAAAACTATTAAAATCAGTATTATCCAAAGTAAGCGCTTTGACATATCCTTAAGAACCTATCAGGTTTTTTGTTTCTGACGCGTAGGTCCTTTGTTTATTTTAGCGAGCAAGGGACAAAATGGAAATTCTTATTTACATTATCGGAACAGCGGAGGAATCTTACTGTCCACCAAAAAAATAATCAATCCGACCATCGCTCCGATCGCGGAAATCATCCAAAATCTCATCGTTACCTGGGTTTCCGGCCAACCGATCGCTTCAAACGAATGATGAATGGGAGTGGAAATAAAAATTTTCTTTTTGCGGATTTTTTTGGAAAGAGCCTGAATAATCACGGACAGGGATTCCGCCAAAGGAATAATCGCGATTATCGGAAGCAATAAAGAAGTATTGGTTAAAAGAGCGACAATACCCAAAACAAAACCCAATGCCATTACGCCCGTATCCCCCATAAAAAATTTGGCCGGAAAAATATTAAACCACAAGAATGCGATAAGCGCTCCCATAATCGCGGTGAGAAAAACCGCGAGATCCATGCGTCCCTGATCAAAAGCGATGGCGGTCATTGCCGCAAAAATAGTAAGGAACACTCCGCCGGATAAACCGTCCAGTCCGTCGGTTTCATTCATTGAAAACGCGGTCGCGATAATAACAAAAATCGCGTAAACCGCATACCACCATCCGATAACGATATCGCCGAAAAACGGAATGTTGAGAGTATCCCTGCCAAGCTTAAAATAAAACCACCAAGCTCCGATAACCGCAACTATGGTATACAAGATGAGGCGTTTTTTTAAACTAAATCCTCCGCGCTTGAAAATGCCAAGCATATCATCAGCCATGCCGACCAAACCGGCCAGCACCAAAAATCCAAGCGGCAATAATGTTTGGCTTCTGGAAAGAAAGGAAACCTGCGACCAAAAACCGTCAAACATATAAGAAAGAACTGCAAAAAGCGCAGTCAAAAAAAGAACCGTCACCCAAATCGGCAATCCGCCCATGGTGGGCGTGCCTTCTTTTTTTTTGTGAAGACTGTTGAACACTGGAGCGTCTTTTTTGGCAATTTCTTTGCCGGGTCGAAAATATTTAAGAAGTATTTGGGTCCAAAAAAAAGTTAAAATAAGATTTACAAAAAACGCCAAAGTGGCGACAACAAAAATACGAACCACATTAACAACAGTAAAAATTTCGTTATTCATAATATCCGCGCGATTTAATTATTCCCACCGATAAGCCGATTTGACCCAATTTATTAGGCTTAAGGTATCGCCAAATCTGTCCGGCGACCCCATCACTATACTGATAATCTTATCATTTTTGCCGGGAATATCCACTACCAATATCATGCAACCGCCGGCGCCGTCGGTGTATCCGGTTTTCCCTCCGATTATATCGGGCAAAACACCAAGCAATTGGTCGGTGCTTTTAACATTGTGCTCTATTTTACCGTCGGCTGATTTTACAACCACATTTTTCTCGGACAAAAAATTCCAAATCAGATCATATTTCAGGGCGTATTTAACCAATTTTATCAAATCATACGGCGTTGAATACGCTTCGTCGTTAAGGCCGGCCGGATCAAGAAAATGAGTATCGGCCATGCCCAATTGGTTTGCCCGCTCATTCATTTTTTCAACAAAATTAAAACCCTTGCTTTGGGTAAACAGCGCAAGAGCAAAAGCCGAATCGTTGGACGACTCAATGAGCATCAATTTCAGAAGATTTTCAACGCTTATTTTTTCCCCAAGATACAAAGTTTGTTTTTCGTCGTCCACCCGCAAGGCTTCTTTCGGAACGGTTACCGTATCTTCCAGTTTTAAGTTTTCAAGAATTATTACTGCGCTCAATAATTTGGTTAACGAAGCAATGGGTAATTTTTGCCTTGAATTCTGTTCAAAAAGAAACCGCCCGGATCTTGTATCGTAAACAAGAGCGGATTTTGCTTTAATAAACGGCCGGGAAATCGTCGTATCCAAAATCGGAACAAAGCTCGGTTCGGAAATCGGAAAAATATACGCCTGACTGGCGTTAAAAACGGCTTCGGGAGATTTGGTAAAATTTTTATCGCTGTTTGACGACTTAACGACAAAAAAAACATTTATAAAAATAAAAACCGCTAAGATAATTGTCAGGAAATATATTTTTAGGCGCATCTTGCTCTACTTTACTGTTTTTAAATGCAATTCTTTCAACTGTTTTTCTTCCAGTTCCGAAGGTGATTTCATCATTAAATCTCTCGCGTCGCCTGTTTTGGGAAAAGCCATCACTTCTCTGATATTGGGCTCATTGTTTAAAAGAGCGATTAATCGGTCAAAGCCCCAAGCGATGCCGCCATGAGGAGGAGCGCCGTTTTTGAAAGCCGTCAGCATATGGCCGAAATTTTGTTCTATTCTTTCTTTCTCAAATCCCATTATTTCAAACACTTTTTCCAGCGCTTCCGATTGGTGGTTGCGGATACTGCCGCCTCCGATTTCCCATCCGTTTAAGACGATATCGTATTGGGTGGTTAAAATTCCGGCGATATTTTTCTTATTCATCAAATTTTCCATATCTTCGGGCTTTGGCGCGGAAAAGGGATTGTGGGTAAATGTGAAACCTCCTTCTTTTGTAGCTAATCCGCGGAAACGGTATCTTCTGAATTCTTTTTTGCGGATAAATCTTTTGCACCATTTCTATGAGCAATCCTTCATTCAATTGCATTACATCTTCGCGTTCCACAAAGCTCATTTCCATATCAAGTTGGGTAAATTCAGGCTGTCGGTCGCCTCTGGTATCTTCGTCTCGAAAACATCTGGCTAATTGAAAATATTTCTCAACTCCGGCAACCATTAAAAGTTGCTTATACTGCTGTGGCGATTGTGGTAAAGCAAAAAACTGACCAGGATAAAGACGGGATGGAACCACAAAATCACGCGCGCCCTCGGGAGTTGATTTGGTCAAAATAGGCGTTTCCACTTCTAGGAATCCTTTGTCTGATAACCAATTACGAATAAACATAGCCATCGTGTGTCTTATGGCTAAATTTTTGGCCAATCTTTGACGACGCAAATCAACATAGCGGTATTTCATCCGAGATTCTTCGCCTATTTCATAACCATCAGTATCAATGGGGAATGGCGGGGTCTCTGACTTATTGAATACTTCAAGGTCAGTCGGTTCTATTTCTATACGACCGGTCGGAATTTCATCATTAAACATTTTCTCGGGCCGAGGATTAACTTTTCCTTTGATGCATACTACCCACTCTGACCTTAGTTGATTAGCTAAATCATATCCTGCTCCCTTGGGAGTAAATACTATTTGTACAATTCCACTTCGGTCACGCAAATCAATAAAAATAAGTTTGCCGTGGTCCCGACGATTATGAATCCAACCGCACAGAGTCACTTCTTGACCGACGAGATCTTTTGTTTCTAAAATTGAGGTTCGCTGCATATTTTCATCTTAACATAAAAACTTGCGGAAACAAGTCTTTATGTTAATTATATTGAACAATTGAATTTACGACAGAAGAGCGGTCTCAATAATTTTATCTATGAGTTGCGGAAAGGACAAACCGGCGGATTGAGCCGCTTTGGGAAGAAGCGAATTCGGAGTCAAACCCGGAAGAGTGTTGATTTCCAAAACATAAATCGCGGCGCCAGTCAAAATCATGTCCGTTCTTGAATAGCCGCGACAATTTAAAATCTGATGCGCCCGAACGGCAGTATCCTGCGCCTGTTTAAAAACCGTTTCGCCAAGTTGCGCCGGAGTTATTTCATTTGAATGTCCGGCTTTATATTTGGCGTCATAATTAAAAAATTGGTGTTTTTTTAACGGAACAATTTCCGTTACCGGCAGAGCGTCAACGGAACCGCTGACGGAACTTAAAACCCCGCAGGTCAATTCCCTGCCCTTGATAAACTCCTCAACTAAAATTTCTTTATCTATCAGAAACGCCCCCACAACCGCTTTGGCTAATTTTTTCGAATTATCCGCAATTTGCACTCCGATGGAAGAACCGTTGGAACACGGTTTTACCACCACCGGAAACTTGGCAATTTTATTTACAAAAAAATTAAGCTGGGCTGAAAAATTTTCTCCTTTTTTTAATTTGAGAGTCTTGGGAACATTAAGTCCCGCCAATTTAAAAATTTCCCGGCTTTGAAATTTATCCATAGCCAAAGCCGAAGCGGCAATGCCTGAACCGGCATATCTCTTGCCGGCGCTTTCTAAAATTGCCTGAACCTTGCCGTCTTCGCCGAACGAGCCGTGCAAAGCGTTAAAAACAACATCGCAGTTCTTAACCGCCTTTGACCAGTTGGCAATGCGATTATTTACAAACCATTTGCCGGTCTTTGAAATCTTAATCGTGAGTGGCCGATATTTTTTTAAATCTAAATTATCCAAAACATTTTGTCCGGTCGCCAAAGAAACCTCGTGTTCCGCCGACGACCCGCCCATCAATATTCCGATTTTCAAAATTTTAGACATAACAATATTATTTGCCTAAATGAATCCTCCTCACGGCAAGCCGCGAGGTATCAAGAGGAGGCTTCGCCCCTTGATACCGCCGCAGAGCGGCGGAGTATTCACCCTTTTAGCTTCGCTCGGGCAAAATGTAAATGAGCTTTTATCAGCACTCAGACAAGATATGAATAAATTCCTACTCCTTAAAAGGGAGCTGCTCTACCAATTGAGCTAGGGGCGGTTTACTATAATAAAATAGCACAGTTTTTTAGTTTTAACAAATTAAAAAAGGGAGTTATTCCCATTTTTTAATACGCATAAATATTATTTTTTTAACGACTCCTCTAAAATCTTTTTGAGTTCGCCGGTATCAACTTCTTTTTTGGGTTTTGGAACTCGCTCGCTTATTTTCATCCTTTTGCCCTTAAAATTAACCGGTCCCGAACTTAAAGCCGATTCCAAAGATGCCGGAGCGCTTTGATTTTGAACTATCGGCCTTGGAGCCGAAGGAACCGGCGGTCTGTTGTCCCGTCTCTCGTCTCTATAAAATCTATCGTCTCGCCCGCGATCGTCCCGTCCATGGTCCGGAAACCTTTGTCCTCTTCCGCCGCCGAATGACTCGCCATAATCGCGTCTCGGTCTTCGTTCTCTTTCTTCTTCGCCGCCGACTGATTCTTCACCCGATGATCCCGCCCATTCGGCGATAGCTTTTTCTACATCGGCTTTAGGATTAGCGTAGGTTTTTCTTGACGCGGCTATAATGTCATCGCGAAATGTTATCTCCGGCTTGGAAAATCTTTGCAAAGTGGAAGCCGAGAATCCTCTTGAAGAAATGCCGTTTATCATAAGCTTCAAATAAATGCTTTGTTTGCCCAGATTTACGATATCCGCCATCATAAAATCAGGCGCAAACCACTTTTCCAAAAATTCGGCGTCTTCCGCGCCGACCCTGAACGAAATAATCGTTCCCACATTGCCGAATACGGCGTCTCTGACCGGCTCTTCCATCTGTTTGATGTATTGGTGAGCCATAATCAAGCCGAGGTGGAATTTTCTCGCTTCGGACAAGATATTGGCGAACGATTCGGTGGCAAAATGCTGAAATTCGTCAACATAAAGGAAAAAGTCTCTTCGTTCCGGTTCGGGAATATCCACGCGGGACATGGCCGCCAACTGAATTTTGGTGACCAATAGCGCTCCAAGCAAACGGGATGCGTCTTCGCCGATTCTGCCTCGCGAAATGTTCACCAAAAGAATCTTGCCCTCGTCCATAATCTTTCTTATGTCCAAAGTTGATTTGGGCTGGCCGATAATATTTCTTATTAAATTGTTTGAAATAAACTGGCCGATTTTATTTTGAATCGCCGCCGTCGCTTCGGTGGCAAACTTGTCGGCGTATTTGGCAAACTCATCAACCCAAAACGCTTTTACAATCGGGTCTTTGACATTGGCGACAACCTTCTTGCGGTACTCTTTGCTGGCAAGCATTTTATTGATGCCAAGCAAAGTGGAACCGGGATATTCCAAA
>Ga0075932_108_pt1 | contig 8970 bp, 10 predicted proteins | sample RifGroA2_FD_67912 | JGI IMG/M metagenome (GOLD analysis project Ga0075932, IMG submission 67912) | Parcubacteria (Yanofskybacteria) bacterium GW2011_GWA2_41_22
ATATTTTTCTTCCATTTGTCAAGTCCACAAAAACACCGAAAAATGTTAGTTTATAGGCATTAGAATTTTTACGCTATCAATCATTGAGCGAGGGGCGGAGTGGCTACTTTTGGGACTTACGGAGCCCGACGGGGCGAGTATGAGGAGAAATCACAGCAGGGATTTACGCCGTGCCCAAAATAGCCACTATGCCCCAAACAAAATGATTATTTTTACTAAAATGTTAAAAATCGGCATTGAATGCGAAAATTTAGAGGATGCAAAATCTAGATGGGGAGTCGGCCATCTAGTTTTGAATTTGCTAAAAGAATACGCCACCAATCCCGAATATCAAAAAAAGGTTAAACTATATTTATATTTTAAATCTAAAATCCCGTCCGATGTTTTTTTGCAAAATCCTATTTTTGTAAAGAAGGTTTTAAAATTACCGTTCGTTAATTCATTTAACCTTTTTTATCATATTATGATGCCGCTTCGAGCAATGCTGGACAGGGTGGATATGATATTTTTCCCTTCTTACAATCTGCCTCCGCTATACTTTGGCAAATCCATAGTCATGCTCACCCCGGATGTTTATTACGAATATAAAACGGGGACTTTGCCGTTCAAATATAAATTGGCTTACCGTCTTTTTTCAAACTGGGCGGCAAAAAAAGCAACAAAAATTTTAGCTATTTCCGAAGCCTCAAAAAAAGAACTTATTAAATTATACGGCGTCACCGCCGATAGAATTTTTGTCGCAAAATTGGGGGTTTCCCCCAAAGATAGAGACAAGAGACAAGAGACAAGTCCCTATGTTCTTTTCGTCGGCCAAATGTTCCCTCGGCGTCGAGCGGCTGAAACGCTTTTGGCATTTAAAACAATCACGCCGGATTTCCCTGACATGAAATTTATCCTCATCGGCAAAGATAAGTATAACCCGCCAATTATCGCCGAACTCGTCAAAAAAATAAACGAGGAATTGGGCGGGAAACGAATCATTCACCACGAATATATAGAAAGCGACGCCGAAGTGGTCGATCTGTACCGCAACGCCAAACTGTTCATCTACATTTCCTCTTCAGAAGCTTTCGGACTACCGCCGGTTGAAGCCGCTTCTTACGGCGTACCGGTAGTCGTCAAGGATTGCGAATTAAACCATGAATTGTTTGGCGATGCGGCGTTTTTTGTAAAAAACGAATACGGCATTGACGGGATAGCAGACGCGATTAAAGATGGCCTTACCAATACGGAAAAAAGAAACTATTGTTTGCAAAAATATAAAGAATTAACGCCAAAATTAAATTGGCGCAATTTTGCTGATAACTTTTTCAAAGCATGCGAAAATTACTAAACATCATATTTGTATTTGAGTTAGCAATGTTCGGGCTGATAATCTTGGGAATAATGCCAAGATGGATTGTCCCATATTTTGTTTTGATCTTGGCCGGTTATGTTATCTTCGCTCCGATTGAAGATGGCGTAACTTTTTTTGTTCGTTCCATACCCTTTTTTATCGCCATTCCCGTTACGGCGACATTTGATAATTTTAACACATGGAGAATTATTTCAGCGATATTATTTTTAAAATGGTTTTTCGGAAACTCGGTTAGCGAAATTTTAGAATGGGTGCGACAACCTTTTACCCGATTAAAAAAACTAAACTTTTCTTCTATTTTGTTGATTGTGATTTTATTGTTTGCGATATTATCAATTACTCAAGCAGAAAATTATCTTCTTGCTGTAAAAAGGGGGCTGTATTTCATCAATCTTAGTTTAATCGGCATAGTGGCCTATGATCTTTTCAATAAAAAAGAGCAATTCCGGGAAAATATAATTAAAAATTTAGCGATCCCAACAATTATTGTGGCTATGGTGGGGCTGGCGCAAGTCGTCTCCACATATTTTGTGGACATATATCAGTTTATGGCTTTATGGGGAGAAGGCATTCAGTGCCGGCAATTTGGCGCAGAATGGTGCAATATTGCGGTACGAGTCGGGAATACCTGGCTGGCTTATTTCGGTGACCAGCTTTCGCTCAGAGTATTTTCTTTATTCCCGGATTCCCACTCTTTCCCGATATTTTTATTGCTTGGCTTACCTTCGGTTTTTGTTGTAGCTTTAAAAAAATTATCTCCTGAAAAATTCATCAACTCACAAAGCATTTTTAAAACGGCAAGCGTAAATAAAACAGTGATTTTAATCCCCGTTATTTTCTTGGCCGCCATATTGAGCGGAACGCGGGGGATATGGGCCGCCGGCGCAGGCACTTTGTTTGTTGTTTTATTCCTCGTGTTTTTATTAAAAAAATACGGACACGCGTCTCAACAAAAAATATTCACATATTTATCATCATACTTAATCTTATTTTTCCTGTTATTCACAGTGGCATTTCCAATCTTTGCCTCGCCCCAATTTCTTGTTTCTAAAGGAAATTCTTTAATCTTGCGTAACAGAATAAAATCAATCATTGACTTCGGCGAGACCTCAAACAGCCAACGGATTGAAATTTGGAAAAAATCATTGGTTTCAATCGTTAAACACCCGTTGTTGGGCGTCGGCATCGGTAATTTCCCGGTAGTTCTCAAACAAGACCTAAGATTGGCCAAGGCGGGATCTTCAGCTCATAATCTTTACCTTCAGATCGCGGCTGAAATGGGAATTCCGGCATTGTTTTTGTCTCTTTGTTTCTTTTGGCTGCTAATAAAAAACGCTTATCAAAACTTCATAGAATCGCGCAATCAAACTTTTATTATTTACAACGCAACGGCTCTTATTTTTATTCCTTGGGTTTTACTGTATCTTCTTACCGACGCGGCGATTTTTGATGAAAGAGCATTTTTAATTTTTGTAATTACCACAGCCGCAGTATTAAACAAAAAAACATCGGCTAAAACAATATGACAGCCAGTTTGCCCAAAGTTTCAATTAATTTAGTGGTGATGAACGGAGAAAATTTTATTCGCCATTCTTTGCGTTCCATCAAAGAACAATCATATCCTCAAAATTTAATTGAAATCAACATTCTTGATAACGGCTCAACAGATAAAACCAAAGAAATAATCAGAGAAGAATTGAAAATCGGTCCGCCGGCTGACGGATGTGACTCGGAACTCGGAGAATTTTCGCTGGTTGAAAATCCAGTCAACATCGGTTTTTGGGCCGGACAAGAAAAACTTTTTGGACAAAGCGAAGGAGAAATAATTGTTGCCACGACCGATGTCATCCTTGATAAAAATTTTCTCAAAAATGCCGTAGCGGTATTTGAAACAGACCCTAAGATCGGCGCCATCCAGGCAAAAATTTACCAAATGGAACTCTACGGCCAACCAACGCCAGTGTTCACCGATATCATAGACACGGTCGGATTTGTTATTTTTAAATCCCGTCGAATTATAAATTTGGGACACGGCGACAAAGACAACGGACAATTTAATGACCAGCAGGATATTTTCGCAGTTGAGGGCGCCGTGCCGATATTCCGAAGAACCGCTCTTGAAAACTGCAAAATTAACGGCAGAATCATTGATCCGGATTATCGCGCCGGTTCTTTCGGTTACGGCGATGATCTGGACTTAGCTTGGCGCATGAGATTATTCGGCTGGAAACAAATTTTAGCGCCCGCCGTAATCGCGTACCATGACCGCTCTACCACTAAAAATATTGCTAAACACGCAAGAGATTATCTTTCGCGAATCAAGCGACGCTCTCATATTTCCATCCAAAAACGACGCCTGGACTGGAGAAATGTCCGCTTTACAATTATAAAAAATGATTATATAATCAACTTGTTAAAGGACTTGCCTCAAATCGTTTTTAGAGAAGCAATGGTGCTTATTTACTCAATTTTATTTGAGCCGAAAGTTCTTTTTGAAATTCCAATTTTTTTAAAACTGTTTCCCAAAATGATAAGAAATAGAAAAATCATTATGCAAAAGGCGAAAGTCGGCCCGAAAGAAATGAGGAGATGGTTCCGATAACAAGATAACAATTTTGACTTACTATCAACAGCCTGATTTTAATACCTATCCGGATAAAAATAAAAAGCGGCTTAAACAAGTCGCTGTTTTGATTTTGATATTATTAATTGCCGGATATTCCGCTTTTCGCCTTGGTTCCGCTTTTAATACAATTGAGGTTAATAATGAAACAACATTTTGGCAAAAATTCGTAAGCATTTTATCTTTTAACACGGCTGAACCGATAGACAAAAACTATGTCATGCCGAATAAAGAAGAAAATCGTTTTGATATACTTTTGCTCGGAATCAGGGGTGAAGACGGACCGGACGCCAAAGACGCCGGACCGCTTTTGGCGGATACGATAATGGTTGTAAGTTACGATAAGATATCCAAGAAAGCTTCGCTTGTTTCTTTGCCCCGAGACTTATATGTAAAAATCAAGAAAAACAAAAACGATAAAATAAACACCGCATACGAATATGGCGTCTATGGAGGCGGGGGGCTTAATTTTACAAAAGAACTGATATCCAAAATAACCGGGGTGTACATTGATAAGGCGGTGGTAATCAATTTTTCTTCATTTGAAAAAATAATTGACGAGATAGGAGGCATAGACATTGCTTTGGCTAAACCGTTTGAAGAATCGGGGCAATGGGGATACGAGTTTAAACTCCCGGCGGGGGTTAACCATTTAAACGGACAAAATGCCTTATATTACGCGAGATCGCGTTATTCTTCCAGCGATTTTGATCGATCGCGCCGCCAACAGCAGGTAATCTTCGCAATCAAAGATAAGCTTGCCAATCTTAATTTTTGGAGCAATCCCGTTAAAACAATCACCGCCCTCAACACTTTGCGCGGCAACATAGATACCGACCTGAATATTTGGAATACCGGAGATTTGCTGAATATGGCAAAAGAAATAAACGATTCCGCCAAAATCACCAAACATGTAATCTCCACCGAAAACTTAGTTTATGAAAGCAGAGAAAACAACGCCTATATCCTTTTGCCCGTCGGCGATAATTTTGACCAAATCAAAAATTTTTTCAAAAATCTGAACCAGGAAATAACCGCTCCTTCGCCGACACCATAAAAACAACATTTAAATATCAATCTTCATGCTTTCAATCATAATAGTTAATTTTAAAAATCCGCCGCTTTTAAGATTGTGCTTGAAATCTTTAGAGCAAAATTTAAATGCCGGTTTTGATTATGAAACAATCATAGTTGATTCCGAAAGTTCCGTAGAAACTCAAAATCTGACAAAAGAAGAATTTCCAAAATTTAAATTATTGCCGTTTAAAACCAATATCGGCTATACTAAAGCGGTTAACGAAGGCATCAAAGCAAGCCAGGGAGATTTCGTTTTAATTCTTAACCCCGACATTATTCTGTTAAAAAACGCCGTAGAAACTATGTATGATTTTATGAAAAAGAACAAAGAAATCGGCTTGCTCGGTCCTCAATTGCTTAACTTTGACGGTACTAGACAAAATTCCTGTTTCAAATTTTATAATCCTCTCACGATTTTGTACCGCAGAAGTTTTCTCGGATATTTGCCGTTTGCGAAAAAAGTTTTAAACAATTTTTTAATGACTGACGCCAATCTTACGAAAACAGCCAAAGTGGATTGGCTCATGGGTTCGGCAATTATGGCAAGTAAAAAAGCCGTCGGTAAAGTCGGCTTAATGGACGAAAATTTCTTTTTATATATGAGCGATGTTGACTGGGCGCGGCGTTTTTGGGAAAATGGTTATGAGGTTGTCTATTATCCGGAAGTCAAAATATATCATTACCATAAAAGAGTTTCTTATGGCCGATTCGGAATTTTTGATTTTTTGTTTAAAAAAGAAACCCGCTGGCATCTGAAAGACGCCCTTAAATATTTTAAAAAATACGGATTATTTAATACATCGCGTAATTCAATCTATGCAATTTAATCGTAAGCTGCTTATTATAGCTATTATCGTTTCCCTAACCGCAGGATTTGGCGGGGGAATTTTATTTATTCAATACAAAACAACCGGCACCGCTGATGCTACCGATTTTATTAAACAATTGATAAATCAAGAAGCCAATCAGCCCGACAATGTTGATTTTTCTTTGTTTTGGGATGCCTGGAACACCTTAAACAAAAAGTATGTTAATCGGAACAAGATAAACACCCAAGACCTCGTTTACGGCGCGATAAAAGGCATGGTTAACAGTTTGGGTGATCCGTATACCGTTTTCTTTGAACCGGAAAACAGCAAGAAATTCCAAGAAGTGATCTCGGGCGCTTTCGGAGGCGTAGGCATAGAAATAGGCAAAAGAAACGACATTCTTACTGTTATTGCTCCGATAAAAGATACTCCCGCGTTCAGAGCCGGCATAAAAAACGGAGATAAAATCATAAAAATTGATTCCAAATCAACAGCCGACATGGCCGTAGATGAGGCGGTCAATCTGATAAGAGGCAAGCCTGGCACTAAAGTTACGCTGACGATATCCAACGGAGACACCAAACCGATTGAATTAACAAGAGAAACCATCAAAATTCCGACAGTAGAGTGGATCATGCTGGAAAAGAACAGCAAACATATCGCTTATTTGCAGATATTCGCTTTTAATCAAAATGTTGATTCGGAATTCAAAAAATCAGCCGAAGAAATTTTAAAATCCGACGCCGACCGCTTGATTGTTGACCTAAGAAATAACCCGGGCGGTTTGCTTGATTCGGCGATAAATCTCGCCGGCTGGTTTCTTAATCGCAATAAAACAGTCACGATTGAAGAATTTGCCGACGGTACAAGAAATCAATTTACCAGCGATGGGAACGGCGCGCTAAAGATATATCCAACCGTCTTATTGATAAACGGGGGTTCGGCTTCGGCGTCTGAAATTTTAGCCGGAGCTCTGCATGATAATTTGGGCATCAAATTGGTGGGAGAAAAATCATTCGGCAAAGGTTCCGTACAGGAATTGGAAAAGTTTTCAGACGGTTCATCGTTAAAAGTAACCATCGCCAAATGGCTCACGCCGTCAGGCATCTCAATTTCTGAAAAGGGAATAGAGCCGGATGTAAAAGTTGAAATACCAAGCAAAGATATGGAAGAAAACAAAATTGAAATCGGCATACCGGACAAAGATCCTCAATTAGATAAAGCGATTGACATGCTTAAATAATATATGAAGGTTATTTTATTACAAAACATCAGGGGGTTCGGACAAATAGGCGATGTAAAAAATGTATCCGACGGCTATGCCAAGAATTTTCTTTTGCCTCGGAATATGGCCAAACCGGCCTCCGACGGTTCCATCAAAGAAGTTGAATCACTAAAAAAGAAGTTGGAGATGACCTTAACCATAGAAAAAGAAAGGGCTGTTGAACTTAGCCAAAAATTAAAAGATATTTTAATTGAATTTGCCAAAAAAGCAAGCAAAACCGGCAAGCTTTTTTCTTCAGTAACGAAAAATGATATCGCCAACGAATTGTCTAAAATTATCGGCGCTAAGATAGAAAAAGAGATGATTGGACTTGAAGAACACGGCGAGCATATCAAACAGATCGGCGAACATACGGCCGAAGTAGAACTCGCTCAAGGCGTTAAAACAACCGTCAAAATTATAGTTAAAGAACTAAAGGAAGAATAAGTAAAAACGGCTCTTAAAGCCGTTTTTACTTATTCTTCAAATTTACTGTAAAACGCTTACAACTTTTACCAATCGATGAGAACCGTCAAATCTTTTCTTTTTGCGGGTGGCAAATTTGACTTTACCCGTCATTACTGCATAAATTGTATCATCCTTTCCGATACGGACACCTTTTCCGGGTAAAACCTTAGTTCCCCTTTGGCGGATTATAATATTGCCGGATTTAGCCGTTTCACCGTCATGAAGCTTGACTCCCAAATATTTCGGCTGGGAATCTCGCCCTAATTGTGTTGATCCTATTGCCTTTGTATGCGCCATGCGCTTCGCGCAAGCTCAAAAGTTTATAATGTTTATAATGAATTTTCTTTATAAACATTAAACATTATGAACTTTATGGACTTGATTTTTAACTGATGTTTATATTATCAAAATTCCTTAATTTAGTCAAACAATATACAAACCATATCTTTTTGAGCATTTGTATCGCGTTGGTAGCGATAATCAGCTTCAATCTCGGCAAAATCAACGCCCTTCACCAAACCCCAATAAAAATAAGCGAAGGGGCCAATATTTATAAAGCTGTTAGTGGCAACACGCCACAAATCACCGTTCAAAAGGGGATTAGCGCTACTTCTAAGCCGCAACCGTCGGATACAAGAGTTGTCGCCTCCAAGAATTCAAATCCCAAAAAATATCATTTTACATGGTGCTCGGGGGCCAAACGCATAAAACCGGAAAATCAGATATGGTTTAATACGGCAAAAGAAGCGGAAGCCAAGGGTTATGTTTTGGCTGGGAACTGCCAACCATAAACCCTGCCTTATTTTCTAAATTCCGAATCACCATATAATTTAACGAGTGCTCCGTCGGGCCTTTTTTCTTCGGTCTGCTGATTCAGAAAAAAAGCCCGACCTGCGCTATATTTCTTTGATTTGAAGCTGACACTCTGCAATTTGTAGGCGAGTATATCCGTCATTTAGGTACTTATTTGAAAAACAAGAACTCCCTAACGATGAAGTGCTTGGCGCGTTAAGTATGATTCTGATTCAAGGATTATCAGAATTATAAAAAAGCTGTAGATAAACTGGCAAAATGGAATGAAGCTGGAGAGCCATAACTGGTAAGCCAAAGGAGAAAGCCGACGAAAGTCGGTTTTCTTTTACATTAAACATCGCTTCGCCCCCTCCCCATTTTTATCCTAATCCAGCGGATGCAATCTTTTCGCTTTTCTCGCTCGCCCCAGGCGATTCCCGGGAAGTTCCTCCCGTGAACCTTCGCCTTGTCAGCGTGGCTCGCTCAAGGATGAGGCTCTTCGAGCCCCCAATTCAGAAATTGGGGGTCTTCGCTCTTTTTGCTTCGCCCCGCCATGGCGGGGCTTCGCAAAAAACCATGC